>ENA-ORSR01000034-ORSR01000034.1-human-gut-metagenome-genome-assembly--contig:-NODE-34-length-109524-cov-10.042496_pt1 | contig 109524 bp, 97 predicted proteins | sample MGYA00241901_ERZ509166 | MGnify/ENA primary metagenome ERZ509166 (study PRJEB26280, sample SAMEA2338860) | human gut metagenome | biome: human gut; feature: human-associated habitat; material: faeces... | reverse complement strand
ACTCCAAATTTCCAAATGTCTGTGCCATGTTAGGCACGATATATTTCAATTTCATGTGTTCATACCTCATTTCTATAAAATCTGTTGATTGTCAATGCTTCTATTCTGGCTGGTGGTGTGATACCAGCAAGCCCCCAGACCGTCAAGGGCAGGTAAATGCTTAAAAGCACCCTTGACTGTCCGTGTGCTTACAGGTGGGTGGCGGACAAGCCAGAATAAAGGGAAGCTCCGCCGTTTCCATGTGTCGGCGGGGAGCGTGATTTCTTCATCATCATAAGCAGACCGCCCGATTAAGAGCGTCTACGCTTGAAGAAGTATGTTCCTGCCACGCCTGCACCAGAGAGAACAAGAAGCCCTAAGAATAAGGCAATGTTTGTATTATCACCTGTCTTTGGAGCGTCCGTTGTCTTGCTCGGTGTATCTGGTGTGGTCGGCTGTTCCGGCTCTGTTGGTTCTTCCGGCGTTTCTGGTACTTCTGTGATTGTCACCGTCTGCCCGTCGTCCTCAATGTCCTTATGCTCTGTAACCTTTGTCGGTTCGTCTGGATTGCTCAAATCGTATAATTCCTCAAAGGTCACAAGCTCTTTCCCGCCAAGCTCGGAAGCGTCGAATGTAAAGGCAATCTGGACTTCCATGCTTTCACTGTCGGCAGTAAAGGTATAGTCATTCTCGACACGTTCACCATTGATGATAAGCTCGGCGTTTTCGTCCTTAATCATCTGCCAGCCTTTGAGCTGATACTTTGTGCCGATTTCCAAGCCGTCAAGGGTAACGGTATCAATGATTGTCACGTCTTTTCCAGCTTCAATCTCTTTCTTTCCGTCCTCGCTGGTCGCTGTGGTATGGATAGAAATGATACGCTCCGTGATAAGCACCGTCTGTCCCTCGTCGTCAATGTCCTTGTGTTCAGCCACCTTTACAGGCTCGTCCTCATTGGAAAGGTCGTAAAGTTCCTCAAAGGTAACAAGGTTCTGACCGCCCAGAGAAGAAGCGTTGAACGTATATTCCATTTCAATCTTCATTTCTTCGCTGTCGGCTGTGAATGTGTAATCACTTTCCACACGCTGTCCGTCGATAAGAAGCTCGGCGTTTTCCTCTTTCAACATCTGCCAGCCTTTGAGCTGATATTTTGTGCCTTTTTCCAGCCCGTCAAGGGTAACTGTGTCAATGATTGTTACCTCTTTGCCAGCTACGATAGACTTCTCGCCGTCCTTGCCTGTGGCTGTGGTATGGATAGAGATTTCTTTCTCGTATTCATCAGTGAGTGTCCCTAAGTCAACGGTCACATTGTTTCTGGACACCACGATTTCAAAGGCAGGGATAAGCTCAAATCCCTTGTTGCTCTCACAGCGTAATTCCTCAATGATATAGGTATCGTAAATCAAAGCACCTTTGCTGTCGTCTGGCTCGCTTGTTCCAAACCAGATACCGTCCTCGCTGGTCTTTCCTGCGTTGGTGTTGTGCTTGTGGGAAGCCCAGTCAGAAGAAGTGGAGAACTGCCCGTTATCATCTGTCACGATAATGTGGCTCTCACCTGTGGTCTTGCTTGTGATCCTAAACGGAACTCCCGCAAGACGCTGGTGTGTGCCAGCTCCAATCTTGACACCCTCTAGGTCGCCACGCTTCACTTGATTGTAAATGGAAGTGTCCGCACCTGTAAGGTCAACGATTTTTCCGTCCTCTGTGATTTCAAATTCAATCGGTTTCGCACCGTCCGTCAGATAGCCCTCTGGAGCTTTGCTTTCCTCGATACGGTATTTCCCGTAAGGGAGTAAATCAGCAGAAGTAGAAGCCACGCCCTCAATGTCGGTAAGGATTGTCTTTACCACTTCGCCTTTATTGTAGAGCTTGCCCTCGACAAGTACGGCATTGTCATTTAAGGAAATGATTTCAAATTCAGCGTCTTTCAAGGTCGCACTTCCTTGACCTTTGGTATCGCTGGTTTCCAAATCTCTTTTCTGGATTTTCACACCGCCACGGATAACCTTGTCAGATACCTTGTATTTGTTGCTTCCAGAAAGCACAGCAAGGTCGCCGTCCTCGACAATCTGTGTAACATACAATCCCTTTATCTGTTCCTCGCTACCGTCAGCCTGCATATATGCACCGTCCAGCAAATATCCGTCTGGTGCTTTCGTTTCTTCCACGGTCAGCGTTCCCAGAGGAAGCACGTTCTTTCCAGCCTGTGTATAGAAGCTATCCCCAGATACCTTATATTTGTCAGCCAGACGGGTAACGTAGTGGACTGCACCCTCGCTGTCTGTTTCAGCGATTGTCTTTGTAACCCATGTACGAGTAGCTTCGGCAGGGAGATTGTCTTTATTATAGAAGCCTGCATAATACTTCCATGTAAATTCCGCACCTGCTAAAGAAGCGTTCCCTTGCGGATTGTCTTTCTGTGTTTCCATATCAATCTTGAAAAGCTCAATCAACGTGTCCGTTACTTTTGGTGTATCAGATACTTTCAAAGTCGCTGTTTTTCCAGCTTCAACCTTTAAGGAATATATAGTTTTATCTACTTTATATCCTGCTGGTGCGGATAATTCCTTGATATAGACTGTGCCTGCTTTTACCTCTACAACATCTGTATTTCCGTTTTCATCAGTCGTAAGGGTGGCAAGCTGTTTCGTGCAGTCCTTATCAGAAAAGACACCATAGGTCGCACCAGCGATAGAGTAATTCCCGTTACCGTCTGTAATGCTGGTATTACTGGTAGCCTTTTTAAGTTTCGCATTTCCGATATTTAACTTCGCCCAGAATTGCCCCAATTCCTGCCCCTCGCCAGAGTAGATATAACCGCCACATTCATAACGTCCTTTATTTTCTTTGACAAAGGCTCTTGCACCAGAGAAAACTTCGTCCTGCGTTGCCTTTGGAATTTCATCATAAGAAGCTCGCACGTTATCACATTGCCAGCCAAGATGTACGCTCAATCTCTGCCAGACAACAAGCTGTCTTAAAAGGTAGGCGTGATTGTTGCTTATTCCGCTGTGGCTGTCTGTGTACTGTTTCACATATTCGATAGATAAGGCAACGTCGCTTATCTGGTCGGCACTCATACGGGTGCTTGCGTCAATTCTGGTCTTGTAGCCATTCCTAAAATCTGTGTTAATGTCGATACAGTAAGCGTCCTCGCCCTCGACGGTCAAATGTCCCTCGTTAAAAGTAGAACCAATCGAACCGTCATTCATTACTTTTTCAACGATACCGACACGCTCTTTTGACTCCGTCCAGTATTGCTTGCTTTCTGCATGAACGGGTGTCGTCGGTAAAGTAGTAACGACAGTTGCAAGAGCTAAGAAGCCAGTACACAATCGTTTTAACATCTTTTTCATAAATCTAATGCTCCTTTCATTTTGGGTAATAAAATAGCCGTCCAATAAGAACGGCTGGAAATAGAAAAGGAACGTCATGTTAGGCGTTCCATAGTCTATAAGTTATTCAATTTTTTCTTGTTTCAATACTGATGTGTTGTACCATATCTTTGCATATCTAGGAAAACTTGCGTATCAAGGCTCATTCGTTAGTAGTAAATAAGTAGTAAATTGATGTGTTTGTTTCCTTGAAAATGCTGATAGATACTGTGTTTTAGCGGATAATCAGATTTTTATTGTGTTTTTCACTTAAAAATCTTGTAAATCAGCACTTTTTGTGTGATGGAAAAATAAAAAATTGTATTGACAAATAAAAACGTTGAATCTATAATAAAAAATATCAAATGACAATGTACATGGTCATATGACCACACGACGCAAACAGAAAGGAAAAGGGATAAGCTATGAAGACAAGAGCAGTCAGACTTTATGGGGAATCAGATTTAAGATTAGAAGAATTTGATATGGGAGAACTGAAAGACGATGAGATCTTAATGGAACTGATCACTGACAGTGTCTGCATGTCTACTTACAAAGAATCTATTCAGGGAGCAAAACATCAGAGAGTCAACGATGATATCAGCGAACATCCGATCATCGTAGGACATGAATTTGCAGGAATCATTCGTGAAGTTGGGGCGAAGTGGAAAGATAAATATCAAGTTGGAACAAAATATACCATGCAGCCAGCGATCAATATCAAAGGTTCTATGGCAGCCATCGGATATTCTTATGAATACTGCGGAGGAGCAGCAACCTTTATCAAAGTTCCGCCAATTGTAATGGAAAAAGACTGCTTATTACCTTTTGATGAAAACAGTGCATTTTTTGAGGCATCACTGGCGGAGCCTATGAGCTGTATCATTGGAGCATTCCATTCTATGTACCACAGTGAACGTGGTGTTTATGAACATAAGATGGGAATTGTAGAAGGTGGAAAGAGTGCACTTCTTGCAAGCTGCGGTCCAATGGGATTAGGAGCAATCAGTTATATGTTAAATTGTAATCGTAAACCTTCTTTACTGGTGATCACAGACATTGATGAAGTAAGATTAAAAAGAGCTAGTGAATTATTTACAGAAGAATATGCCAAAGAACGAGGTGTTGAAATCCATTTTGTCAATACTGCGAAAGTCGATGACCCAGTGAAGACATTAAGAGATTTAACTGGTGGAACAGGATTTGATGATGTATCTGTATATGCACCAGTCAGACCAGTGATCGAGATGGCAGATGAGATTTTAGGATTTGACGGATGCTTAAACTTCTTTGCAGGACCAGTGGATCCAAAATTATCTGCGATGTTTAATTTCTTTGACGTACATTATAAGATGCACCATCTGGTAGGATCAAGCGGTGGGAATACCGATGATATGAAAGAATGTTTAAAACTTGCAGGAGAAGGAAGATTAGATCCAGCTGTTATGATCACGCATATCGGGGGAATTGATGCACAGATTGATACGATATTGAATCTCCCAAAGATTCCAGGAGGAAAGAAACTGATGTATCTTGGAAAGAATCTTGAACTAACAGCAATTGAAGATTTTGAAGAAAAAGGAAAAACAGATGATAGATTTAAAGAATTAGCTAAGATTACAAAAGAACATAATGGATTATGGTCCAAAGAAGCAGAAGATTATCTGTTAGCTAATTTTTAAAAATGATACAAGTGGAACTTATAAAGTAAAATTTTAGAATGAATTTTCGGGAGGATGAAACAGATGTTAGTAAACAGTAAACAGATGTTAGAAGAAGCCAAAGCAGGACATTACGCAATCCCAGCAGCCAACATTGTAAACCTTGAGAATATCAAAGGAGTGATCGAGGCGGCAGAAGAAACAAAACACCCATTGATGGTGTGTCTGGCGGAGGTACATACACCGACATTAGGTATTGAAGAAGCAGCAGCGATCGTAAAATATTACGCAGAAAAAAGTAACCAAGATATCGCGCTTCATTATGATCATGGATTTACGATCGAGTTGGTTAAGAAAGCTATTGATGTCGGATTTACCTCTGTTATGATTGATGGATCAAGCCTTCCATTTGAAGAAAATGTGGCAAAGACAAAAGAAATTGTAGCATATGCACATGAAAGAAATGTTACGGTAGAAGCTGAAATCGGACACGTAGGAGAAGGAGACAGCTATCATGTTGAAGGAAATACAATGTTAACAACACCAGAAGAAGCAAAGAAATTTGTAGAACAGACAGGAGTTGATTCCCTTGCAGTATCTATTGGAACAGCTCATGGAGAATACAAAGGAATTCCACATCTGAATTTTGAAAGATTACAAGAAATTGCAACCGAGGTTTCTATTCCACTAGTACTTCATGGAGGATCTGGTTCTGGAGATGAAAATTTATCCAAAGCAGTAGAACTTGGAATTGCGAAAGTAAATATCTGTACAGACTTATTAAATGCAGCAAGAGATAATACAAAAGATGGATATGCCGAAAGAAGTTACTATGATAGTGTAACACTTGCAAAAGATGGATTTAAAGATTGCCTGAAACATTATTACGAAGTATTCCATACAAAATAAACAAAAAGAAATGCGAAAACATACAATTCAATATTGACGAACCGCCATTTCAAGTGTTAAGATAACTTAGTATGATAAAAGCGAAGAAAGAGACAGTACTTCTATCATGAACGCATGAGCGAGTCCGGGGCGGTGGAAGCCGGGTGTTAGTAAGATAAGAAGGAAGATCACTCCCAAGCTGCAGGCTGAAGATAGTAAGCTGTGCCGGTATCCTCCGTTAACGGGATAACATATGATAGTATGTGAAATAGGTGGTTTAGAAGCAACAGCGTTGTCCTATTTTGGACAGCGCTTTTTCTTATTTTTTCCTATTTCATTAGATTTTCTAAGAAGTAAAAGGAGAGATGAAGATGTACAAGAAAGTATCATCTGACATGAACTTTGTTGATCGCGAGAAAGAGACCGTAAAGTTCTGGAAAGAAAACGAAATTTTTGAAAAGAGTATCGAAGAAAGAAAAGACGATCCGACATATACATTCTATGACGGACCACCAACAGCTAATGGTAAACCACATATCGGACACGTTTTAACTCGTGTTATCAAAGATATGATTCCTCGTTACCAGACAATGAAAGGTCATAAGATCATTCGTAAAGCTGGATGGGATACACACGGACTTCCAGTCGAACTTGAAGTTGAAAAGATGTTAGGTCTTGATGGAAAAGAACAGATCGAAGAATACGGTATGGAACCATTCATCAAGAAATGTAAAGAAAGCGTTTGGAAATACAAAGGTATGTGGGAAGACTTCTCAGATACAGTAGGTTTCTGGGCTGATATGGAGAACCCATACATCACATACGATAATAACTTTATCGAATCTGTATGGTGGGCATTAAAACAGATCTGGGATAAAGGATTACTTTACAAAGGATTTAAGATCGTACCTTACTGCCCACGTTGCGGAACACCATTATCCGCACAGGAAGTGGCACAGGGATACAAAGATGTCAAAGAACGTTCAGCGATCGTTCGCTTTAAATTAGTAGATGAAGATGCATATTTCCTTGCATGGACAACAACACCATGGACACTTCCATCTAATATCGGTCTTTGCGTAAACCCAGAAGAAACATACGCAAAAGTAAAAGCCGCAGATGGATATGTATACTATATGGCAGAAGCACTGCTTGATACAGTTCTTGGAAGATTAGCAGACGAAGAAGCAGGAACACCTGCATATGAAGTCTTAGAAACATACAAAGGAAAAGACTTAGAATACAAAGAATACGAACCATTATATGACTGTGCAGCAAAAGTTGCAGAGAAACAGCACAAGAAAGCATTCTATGTAACATGTGATGGATATGTAACATTAACAGATGGTACAGGTATCGTTCATATCGCACCAGCATTTGGTGAAGACGATGCGAAAGTCGGACGCAAATATGAGATGCCTTTTGTACAGTTAGTAGACGAACGCGGTAATATGTCAGAAGAAACACCATTTGCCGGATTATTCGTTAAGAAAGCAGATCCAGAAGTATTAAAAGACTTAGATGCTCGTGGATTATTATACGATGCACCTAAATTCGAGCATAGCTATCCACATTGCTGGCGTTGTGATACACCACTGATCTACTATGCAAGAGAATCTTGGTTCATCAAGATGACAGACGTAAAAGATCAGCTGATCGCAAATAACAATACAGTTAACTGGGTACCAAAGAGCATCGGTAAAGGACGTTTTGGAGACTGGTTAGAGAACGTACAGGATTGGGGAATCTCAAGAAACCGTTATTGGGGAACTCCATTAAATATCTGGGAATGTGAATGTGGACATCAGCATTCAATCGGTTCTATCGAAGAATTAAAGAGTATGTCTGATAACTGTCCAGACGATATTGAACTTCACCGTCCATATATCGACCAGGTAACAATTAAGTGTCCACATTGTGGAAAACCAATGCATCGTGTAGAAGAAGTAATCGACTGCTGGTTCGATTCAGGATCTATGCCTTTCGCACAGTGGCATTACCCATTTGAGAATAAAGAAATCTTCGAAGATAACTTCCCAGCAAACTTTATCTCAGAAGCTGTAGACCAGACTCGTGGATGGTTCTACTCCTTAATGGCAATTTCAACTTTATTATTTAATAAAGCACCATATAAAAACGTTGTTGTATTAGGACACGTTCAGGATGAAAACGGACAGAAGATGAGTAAGTCCAAAGGAAATGCAGTTGATCCATTCGATGCATTAGAAGAGCATGGAGCAGATGCGATCCGTTGGTATTTCTATACAAATAGTGCTCCATGGCTGCCAAACCGTTTCCATGCAAAAGCCGTTACAGAAGGACAGCGTAAATTCATGGGAACATTATGGAATACTTATGCATTCTACACATTATACGCTGAGATCGACCAGTTTGATCCAACAAAACATGCGTTAGAATATGACAAGTTATCTGTAATGGATAAATGGCTGTTATCTAAGATGAACACAATGGTCAAATCTGTGGATGATAACTTAGGAAACTACAGAATCCCAGAAGCTGCAAGAGCATTACAGGAATTTGTAGATGATATGAGTAACTGGTATGTAAGACGTTGCCGTGACCGTTTCTGGGCAAAAGGAATGGAACAGGATAAGGTAAATGCATATATGACTTTATACACAGCATTAGTTACTGTATGTAAAGCAGCAGCCCCAATGATCCCATTCATGACAGAAGAGATTTACCAGAACATCGTAAGAAGTGTTGATGCATCTGCAAAAGAAAGTATCCACTTATGTGATTTCCCTGTATACAATGCAGAACAGGTAGATGAGAAATTAGAAGCAGATATGGATCTCGTCTTAAAGATCGTCGTATTAGGACGTGCATGCCGTAATGGAGCAGCGATCAAGAACCGTCAGCCAATCGGACAGATGTATGTAAAAGCAGAAGCATCTCTGCCAGATTATGACGAAGCGATCATCTTAGACGAGTTAAATGTGAAGAATATCACATTTACAGATGACGTATCAAACTTCACAACATACAACTTCAAACCACAGTTAAAGACTGTAGGACCAAAATACGGCAAATTAGTTGGAGGAATCAGAAACTACTTAGCAGCAGTTGATGGAAATGAAGCGAAAGCTCAGTTAGACTCTAAGGGAGTATTAACATTTGAAGTTGATGGAACACCAGTAGAATTAGCAGAAGAAGATCTGTTGATCGAAATGGTAAAACAGGAAGGATTCGTAACAGAAGCAGACAACGGAGTGACAGTTGTACTTGATACAAACTTATCCGAAGAACTGTTAGAAGAAGGATTCGTCCGTGAAGTAGTCAGCAAGATCCAGTCTATGAGAAAAGAAGCAGGATTCGAAGTAACAGATCATATCACATTCTCTTACAAAGGATCAGACAAAGCCGCAGACATCATCGGAAGAAACGAAGCAGCGATTGCTGGAGATGTTTTAGCAGATGAAGTGAAAGCCGGAGAAGTTGCCGGATATGAAAAAGAATGGAACATCAATGGTGAGAAAGTTACTTTAGGTGTTGAAAAAAGATAATTTCATATAATGATGAGAGTGTCAATAAGTATAAATTGCTTATTTGTGCAAGCACAAACGCAATTTATACTTTTGACACTTACATCATATAACGAAGAAAATATAAAAAAGATCAGCTGTAGAAAGTTTTACAGCTGATTTTTTTGCTATTATTTATGAAATTTTCTTTGAAAGTGAAATCACATTAAGACCATGTTCTTCCAGAAAGATATTAATATCAATGAGATTCCATTTTTCATTATTGATATGCATCATGATCGCTGCATCTCTTGGAACTTTTGCATAAAGTTCACCGAGTTGTGCGATTCGCAGAGCATGTTGCGTGGTTTTTAGATCCATATGAGCCCCAAGACACAAAGCCAGCAGATAATCTCTGGAAGGATGAGGTTTCGTTCCATTTAAGATTTCATGGGCATAGCTTTGTGATATCCCACTGTTTTTGATGATCTGCGAAATTTTCAGGTCATGCTTTGCAATATAAACAGAGAAAAAATCCTGCAGGCTTGGTAACTGCTGAAGATTCTTAAGATAATTCGAAAAATTCTCCAAAGAAGTAGATTTTAATTGTTGATCTAAATGATCAGTTAATTGATCCTGCATATGTAAATATCCTTTCTCTCTTTGTGCTTATAATAAACGATCATTGCCCCTTCTTTAAGGAAACTGCTGCAAATACCGCACAGATCAGACACCAGGCAGCCCATACATTTAAATCTGCATAACTTCCTGCCATAGTAAATCCGCAAAGTGCACCAAGTGCAAATAAAACAATTAGTGCGATATTACCGCCCTTTGAACCATTTCTTGTAGCAATAGAAACAATTCCACCAGCCAATAAAATGATCGCAACGATCAATCCGGCAGAACCGCCACTTTCCCCATTTTCTGCTAAAGAATTTGAAATTCCAGCAGCACAAGACTGAAACATAACAAAAGCAAAAAGTACAATTGAGATGATTCCAGAAACTAATTTCCAAGTTTTCATATTTAATTCCTCCCTTCTATATGAACAATAATAAGAGTAGCAAATATTCATATAGAAATGTTTCGCTGACAGCGTAAATTTTTACTGCCAGCGATAAAGAACCTACCATATGATTTCTTCGACTAACAGCATAAAGATCATAAGAATGACCAAAATCCCCAAAGAAATCAGACACTGTAGGACAATTCGAAGTACAAAAGGGAGAGAATGACCCAGAAAAGATTTGGTTCGGATATTTTTGTAGTTAAAATTATAAAAAATAAGGCTGAGCAGCATCAGAAATACAAAAAAACGTTCATGCCATAGTTGTAGCCCAGTTAGAGGAAGTCCGGTTTTTGCATTTGTGAAATCTGAAGTCATACTACAGTAAAGAAAAGAGAGATACCCGAAGAATGCTAAGATCATTTTCCACAGCTTTCCAGTACGAAATCCTGGAATATCAGAATGTATCGAAGAAAGCGTAAATCCAGGTTTTCCAATATCAGAGGAAATATTATCGTGTAAAGCTGTCTTAAGTTCCTCAACCGTCTGGAAACGTTCTTCAGGATTCCAGCGGATACATTTTGAAATGATGGAACGGTATCGGTCATCAGCCAATTGATGTTTCGGATATTCCCCTGTCAATAAGCGATTAAAAATAATTCCCAACGCATAAATATCAGATCGGGCATCAGATTACCCAAATCCATACTGTTCTGGAGGGGCATATTCTTTCGTTCCAAGTAATTCCGTGTCCTGCTCTTGCCCAGATTCATAATATCTGGCAGTATCGAAATCCACGATATAGACAAGATTTTCACTGGTCAAAATGATATTCGATAATTTCAGATCACGATGAATGATTGGTGGAGTCAGAGCATGAAGTGATTTTAAAATATCACAAAGCCTACGCATGATCGCAAGAGCATCCGAATAGACCAGTGTTGTCTGTTCCTCAAGCAACTGTTCCAAAGTTTGTCCATGAATATAATCTTCAATCAGGATTAAAGAATCATTTTCAAGGATCAGGTCATGAATTTTTGGAATTCCGGAGATTTGTAAGTCCCTCAACTGTTTATAAACATTCAAAGAAAATCTGGATAAAACTTTCTTAACGAAAATTTCACCAGACAACTTGTGTTTGATTAAATATATATGATTGTGATTTCCAAGAGTCGTCAGTTCCTCATAGCAGGATAGACGATATTCTTCTTCTAAAGTCATGTGTTAGGATTCCTTTTGGTTTATGTAATATGTCGTTGAATAATTGTTATATAATTAGTTTAACATAGGTTGATTGTGGAGGAAAGGTGTAGAGAAGATGGATTGAAAACATGAAATAACTATAGTATACTAAAAATAAATAAAATATGTGGAATAAACTGGAAAACACTTAAATGTATTTGAGATAGTGAGGAACAAATAGAGATGTTTCAGAGTGATTTCGGAATTATTGCGGATTATTTTGTGAAGAGAAGGAAAGGGTATAAAACCATTGAAAATCATAAACCAATTAAACATGCAGATGAGATGCTGAAGTTTATAAGGATTTTTGCTGAAGATGAAAGATTTTTGAAGTTAAATTTAGAGAAAGATAAGAAGGGAGCGATTACAATGTGTACAATCTTAGATGCTGTAGAAGGAAGAGGAATTGAAAAAGGAATTATACAGGGAGAGACACTAAAATTAATTATGTTGGTTCAAAAGAAAGCAAGAAAAGGAGATTCAATAGCAAAGATAGCCGATGATCTTGTAGAAGATGAAATCGTGATTTCGCCAATATATAAGATGGTAAAAGAATATCCAGAAGATACGGAGAGAGATATTTATCAGAGATTAAATTAAAGTGATAAAATAACTCAGATAAAACAGGAACTAAATATAGAAAGAAGAGATTTACATGAAAACAAGACAACAGGCAATCACTTACGGTCTAACTTTCCCGCACACATATGTGGAATCTCCATTCAAAGATCCCAATTGGGAATTAGTAAGGGTAAAAGGAAGTAAAAAAGCCTTTTTATGGGTCTATGAAAAAGATGGTTATATCAATCTGAATATCAAAGTAGATCCAGAATGGAGAGAATTCTGGAGAGAAGCCTACGATGCCGTCATCCCAGGATATCATCAGAATAAAAAATATTGGAATACGATCATCTTAGACGGGACTATTCCAGAAAAAGACATCAAAAAAATGATCAAAGAAAGCTACGATATCATCACGGACAGTCCGACAAAAAGAATCTACGAAGCAGTCAAACAAATTCCAAAAGGGCATGTGGCAACCTATGGACAAGTAGCAGCCATGGCAGGAAATCCAAAGATGTCACGAGCAGTAGGAAATGCCCTGCATAAGAATCCAGATCCAGAGAATATACCATGTTTTCGAGTCGTCAATGCAAAGGGAGAACTAGCAGGGGCCTTTGCGTTTGGAGGAGAAGGAAATCAGGCGAAATTGTTAGAAGAAGATGGAGTTGTGGTTGTTGATGGGAAGGTTGATCTAGATGTGTATGGGATGTAGGGAAATATGATTTAAAAGAACTAGAATTTTTCCATCAAATCCATTGGAAACCACTACTCAAAATGTTAAAATAACCACAAAGGAAGTGATGCACAATGGAATATTACGGAACCTTGGGACCAACCTGTTGCGAACCAACGATTTTAAAGAAGATGTTTGATGCCGGAATGACAGGGATCCGGTTGAATTTATCACATAGTTCATTAGAAGGAAGCCATGCATGGATTTACCATTATTTTGAGGCAGCGAAGCAGACAAATGGCGAGAAGAAGTTAATGATCGACTTGATCGGACCAGAACTTCGAATTGGATATCTGGAAGGAGATATGGGCCTTTCAACAGGAGCACATGTGGTTATAGGACATGGTGGAATTTTAGTACCAGAAGAAATCATGCCGCATATCAGAAGAGATCAGGAAATTTTATTAGATGATGGGAAAATAAAACTGATCGCAGAACGGAAAATATCACCACGATCCTGGAGATGCCGCATTGTCTGTGGAGGAGTATTGACGGCACGTAAAAGCATAGCTTTGCCAGGATGTAATATCAACAATCCGACGTTAACTGAGGCTGATCTGAAGAATCTATCTTTGGCAAAACAATATCAAGTAACTGATGTTATGCTGCCATTTGTACGGAATAAAGAAGATCTGATCATACTAAGAGAAGCACTAAAACAAAACAACAGTGAAGATATTCGAATCTTTGCCAAAATAGAAAATATGACAGGAGTAGAGCATTTGGAAGAATTACTTCCATACTGTGATTATATTGTTATAGCAAGAGGAGACTTAGGAAATGTCATGCCATTATCCAAACTCCCAAAAGTGCAGGCATATATTGCAAAGGTATGCAAAGAACATAACAAAAATTTCATGGTAGTTACACAGATGCTAGACTCTATGATCCGAAACCCTTATCCAACAAGGGCTGAAGTAAATGATATTTATCATGCAGTTCATCAAGGAGCGAATGCATTGATGCTGACGGGGGAAACCGCTCACGGCAGATATCCGGTAGAAGCTATGAAGATGTTAGTAGAAACCGCAAATGGGAGTTTAGAAGAATTATGATGAATAAAAAATGGTGGCATAACAAAGTTGCATATCAAATTTACCCAAAGAGTTTTAAGGATACAAATGGTGATGGAATCGGCGACATTCCTGGAATTATCAGCAAGTTAGATTATTTAAAAGACCTAGGGGTTGATATTTTGTGGATATCTCCGATGTATCAGTCTCCGATGGTGGATAACGGTTATGATATTTCCGATTATTATGCGATCGATCCGATGTTTGGATCAATGGATGAGATGAAACAATTGATCAAGGAAGCAAAGAAAAGAAATATGTATATTCTGATGGATCTTGTTGTGAATCATTGTTCCAGTGAACATGAATGGTTCCAGAAGGCAATGGCAGATCCAGAAGGGGAATATGGATCATATTTTTATATCAAAGACGGGAAAGATGGGCAGCCACCGACCAACTGGAGATCTTATTTTGGAGGCAGTGTCTGGGAGAAGATCCCAGGGTATGACAATAAGTTTTATTTGCATTCTTTTGCAAAAGAACAACCAGATCTGAACTGGGAGAATGAGACTGTTCGTGAGAAGATTTATGAGATGATCTGTTGGTGGATGGACCAAGGACTTTCAGGCTTTCGGATTGATGCGATCATGAATATAAAGAAAGATCTGACATGGAGTGATCTGAAACCAGACGGTCCAGATGGACTCGCAGATGTATATAAGATCACAGGAAAAGTCGAAGGAATCGGAGATTTCTTGATGGAGATGAAGCATCGTTGCTTTGAACCATATGATGCACTGACCGTTGGGGAGGCTATGTTTGTAAAAGAAGATATCCTTCCACAATTTATCGGTGAAGACGGATATTTTTCTACGATTTTTGCATTTGAACCATGCCATGCCTATCGAAAAGGCAAAAATTATATGAACTATGACTGGCCACAGCCATTTGATGAATGGAGAGAGGAAACTTTTCATAATCAAGAGATTGTTGCCAAGGCAGGGTTTGAAGCGAATATCATTGAGAACCATGATCAGCCAAGAGGGGCAAGTCTGTTTATCCCAGAAGAAGATTATGGATTTTACAGCTTATCAGCACTTGCAACGATCATTTTCTGTGAGAGAGGTCTGCCTTTCCTATATCAGGGGCAAGAGATCGGGATGAGCAATCGTCAATGGAAATATGATGAATTTAATGATCTGGAAACGATCAATCAGTATCAGATCGCATTGAAGGCAGGAATGTCCAAAGAACAGGCATTGGAGATCGCAAGACATCACAGCAGAGACAATGCGAGAACACCAATGCAATGGAGTTCAGAAGATAATGCAGGATTTTCAAAAGGGAAACCTTGGATGCCAGTTAATGAAAACTATAAAGTGGTGAATGTCGCAGAAGAAGAAAAAGAATATGGATCAATCCTGAATTTTTACAAGCGATTGATCGCATTTTATAAATCAGAAGAATATAATGAGATACTAACATATGGTGATTTTGGACCAATATATGAAAAAGAAGATCATATTTTTGCATACAGTAGGTCTTATGGATGTCGGAAACTGGTATTGATCTGTAATTTCAGTTCTAAGGAAAAAGATATTGAATTATCAGAAGAATATGAAAATGTTATATTTGTGAATTATGAACAGACAACTGTCATTGGAAATACGTTAAAAATGAAACCGTATGAATGTGTTATTTATGAGATGTAGATCAAAAAAGAATCCTGAACGATCAGGATTCTTTTTTATCTTTAGTAAAAATCTGGACAGTGGAGCGTGCCAAGTGAAAAATTTAAAAAGAGAAAAATTGAGTGATTTTTTAGGGCTGACAGATATTTTTTCTGTCAAAAATGTAGTAACAAACTAAAAAACGCCGCACGTCCAGACAAGATTGCCCAGACGGCCGGCGATTAATGATCATACTCCCATGTGGTTGATTCCACGTGCTCCGTCAGTCATATGACCTCATGGATATTAGGTTACTATAACTGGTCAGATTCGTCAACCCTGAATTTTAAGAAAATGTTATTGATATTGTATAAATTTTCAGACAATTAGAAAGAGGTTGTGTATAAAAAGCAAAAAAACAGGACATCCTCTGAATATGAGTAGAAAAAACATGATCAAAGGGATTCTGTTTCTGGCCATAGCATGTATGATTTTTGTGGCAGGACAAAGAAAATCCAATAACATAATACAGCAAAATCTGAAAAGCAATCTGATTCGGTTTCATGTGAGAGCTAATAGTAACAGCAGGATGGATCAGACATATAAATTGAAAGTAAGAGATGCCGTGATCGATCAGATCAGTCCAGAATTGAGTGAAGCAAAAACGAAGGAAGAAGCATTTAAAATCTTAAAAATGCAAAAAAACAGAATAAAAAATACAGCACAGGAAATATTAAAGAAAGAGGGAGTGAAACAAAAGGTAAACGTACATTTTGTACAAGAAAAATTTCCAGAGAAAAACTATGGCCAATATACATTTCCAGAAGGTATTTACGATGCAGTAAGAATCGATCTGGGAGCAGCAAAAGGGCACAACTGGTGGTGTGTCATGTTCCCGGATCTATGCGTAACAAAAGATGACAAGGTAAGGATCAACAATACAGCAAGAAAAAAGATGGAGAAACTTTTAGGGAAAAAAACGATCAGAAAAATAACAAAAGATAAATATCTTGGATGGTTGTTTAAAGTATAAGAAAAACGGAGCTGATACAGATCGTATCAGCTCCATTTTAAGTTCTGGAATTTATTCTAATGGTTTCTTTGCAGAGATAAGAAGTAAACGTTTCTTCTTATATACACGGAATTTGGTAAGCCCTGCATTCTTAAAATATTCTAAAGTCTCATAAGTAGAATGTCTGCGATCATCACCAGAAGTCAGATAGGATGGAATATTAGAAACAATTCGCAATGCCTCAGGAAGGGCAGATTCTCCAACATAAAGTCTTCCGCCAGGAACTAAGACACGAAATGCTTCATTAACAAACTTCTGTGGATCTTTAAAGGTGTGGAAATCGTCACATACAGTGATCACACGAAAGCTGTTATCATCAAAAGAAAGAAAATCACTGTAACCTGTCTCAAAATGAAGTTCTGGCCAAGTTTGCTTTGCGATAAGAATCTTATCCTCAGATTCATCGATACCATATCCTTCAACATCCTTCCAGCGTGTCAGTTCATGTAAAAAGGTACCATCACCGCAACCGACATCTAATATATTATCTGTATCTCTGACGCATATTTTCTTGATCATTTCATCCCGTAAAGCATCTCTCATAAGAAACTCCTTTCGTATGCCTTGTGGTTTGTATGCCGTCTCTTTATTAACTTTCATTATACCAGATTCTGGTATACATGGAAAGAAGAGCACTAATTTTTGATTATAACATAGAAGAAAAATTTGTCAAATAATCTTATGGATGTATTCGGTTAACATGAAAACAGGATATGTGTTATACTTATTTACAGTGAATACGAAAAAAGGAAAAAGAAATTTATGAAGAATAAAAAGCACATAGTAACTGGTATTCTGGCTCATGTGGATGCCGGGAAGACAACACTATCAGAGGCAATTTTATATACTGCAGGGAATTTGAGAAAAATCGGACGTGTGGATAATGGAGATGCATTTTTAGATACTTATGAACTAGAACGGTCCAGAGGAATTACCATTTTTTCCAAGCAGGCAGAGGTTTCAATGAATGAGATGGATCTTACTTTGCTTGACACACCAGGACATGTGGATTTTTCTGCGGAGATGGAAAGAATCCTGCAAGTGCTTGATTATGCGGTTCTTGTGATCAGCGGAGCAGATGGTGTGCAGGGCCATACTTTGACATTATGGAGTCTGCTTGAGAGATATAAGATCCCAACATTTTTATTTATTAACAAGATGGATCAGGACGGAACACAAAAAGATCAATTGTTGAAGGAATTACAGGAACGTTTAAGCAGCGGATGTATCGATTTTGGAGAAAAGGGCAGTGATGAGTTTTATGAGATGATTGCTATGGAAGATGAGGCGTTACTGGATCATTATCTGGAATCAGGTGAGATCACGGAATCCAAGATCCGGGAAATGATCGCAGAACGTAAGATTTTCCCATGCTTTTTTGGATCAGCGTTAAAACTTCAAGGAGTCAATGAATTTCTGAGTGATTTTGCATTTTATACAGAAGAAAGAGAATATCCAGAGGAATTTGGTGCACGTATATTTAAGATCACAAGAGATGAAAATGGAAACCGTCTGACGCATTTGAAAGTAACAGGTGGAAATTTAAAGGTAAAAACAGTTATTACAGAAAGTGATGAAAAGATTAATCAGATCCGTATCTATTCGGGAGAAAAGTATGAGACAGTAAATGAACTGCAGGCAGGAAGAATCTGTGCGGTTACAGGACTTTCAGATACGATCCCTGGGCAGTGTCTTGGAGCAGAGCAGGGCGGATATGAACCTGTGTTGGAGCCAGTACTTACTTACCAGATGATATTGCCAGAAGAGACAAGTGCAAGCGTGATACTTCCAAAACTTCGTCAGCTGGAAGAAGAAGAACCAGAACTTCACATCATCTGGAATGAAGAATTACAAGAGATTCAGGTGCAGATCATGGGAGAGGTTCAATTGGAGATCCTAAAGAGTCTGATCAAAGAACGCTTTGATGTAGATGTGGAATTTGGACAGGGCAATATTGTATACAAAGAGACGATAGCAGATGTTGTAGAAGGTGTTGGGCATTTTGAACCGTTAAGACATTATGCAGAAGTACATTTGTTGATGGAACCGCTGGAGAGGGGAAGCGGAGTTGTTATCGACACACAGTGCAGCGAAGATGTATTGGATAAGAATTGGCAGAGACTGATCATAACACATTTATTAGAAAGAGATCATAGAGGGGTTTTAACAGGAGCACCGATCACAGATATCAAGATCACGCTGGCAGCAGGACGGGCACATCAGAAGCATACAGAAGGTGGAGACTTCCGTCAGGCGACATACCGTGCAGTAAGACAGGGGCTTCGTATGGCACAGAGTGTTTTATTAGAGCCATATTATAAGTTCCGGCTGGAAGTTCCACAGCAGATGATCGGAAGAGCTATGACAGATATTGAAAAGATGCAAGGTACGTTTGATACACCAGATACTGCAGGAGAGATGTCAGTGCTTCAAGGAATAGCACCAGTTTCTACGATGCAAGGATACCAAAAAGAAGTATTAGCATATTCCAAAGGTATGGGAAGATTATTTACAACTTTAAATGGATATGATATCTGCCATAATGAAGAAGAAATCATAGAAGCCAGTGGATATGATCCAGATAGAGATCTTGAAAATCCATGTGGATCTGTTTTCTGTTCCCATGGAGCCGGGTATAATGTCGCATGGAATGAGGTACCAGAACATATGCATTTAGAGAGCGTTCTTGCGAAAGAAATCGAGGAAGAGGAATTTGATGAACTGACACAGCGAAGGGCTTATATTGAAGAAGAATCAATTGATACAGAGGAAATCGATCGGATTCTTGAACAAACATTTTATGCAAACCAGCATAATAAAAGTAAATGGAAGAAGAAGAAAACAGCAAGACTTGTGCAGGATTATCATACATCTGCAGAAAAATCATCGGTAAAAAGAGATATGTCCAAGAAATACCTGCTGGTTGATGGATATAATATCATTTACGCATGGGATGATCTGAAGGAATTATTAGATACGAATGTAGATGCAGCCAGAGGAAAATTACTTGATGAGATGAGTAATTATCAGGGAATGAAGGGCATGGAGCTGATCGTTGTGTTTGATGCATATCGTGTGAAAGGACATGAAACAGAGATCACAGATTACATGAATATTCATGTAGTCTACACAAAAGAAGCAGAAACAGCAGATCAGTATATTGAAAAATTTGCCCATACCCATGGACGAAAATACGATGTAACAGTTGCAACATCCGATGGATTGGAACAGATCATTATCCGCGGACAAGGCTGCCGTCTGCTTTCTGCAAGAGAATTAAAGAGAGACTATGAAGAAGCAAAAGCACAGATCAGAACAGAATATCTGGAGAATCAGAAAAATGAGAAAACTTATATGATGGATGGAATATCCTTGGAGAAAGAACAGCCAGAGAAGGAAAACTGATCATACAAAAATGGAGGCGGTAACATGGGGAAGATTTATCTGGAAGGTGCAGATAATACGAGAGACCTTGGCGGATTAAAAACGACAGAAGGTGCAGTGATCAAAGATAAACAGCTGATCCGCAGCAACCGTTTATCAAGGATTACGCAGAAAGATAAGATTTTACTGGAAACAGAATATCATTTACAGAAAATTCTGGATTTAAGAACACCAATGGAAGTAGAACAAGAGCCAGATCTGGAAGTGGCGGGAGCTGTTTATGAGAATATTCCGTTTTTTATGGAAAGCATGGTGGGAGTCAGCCGGGAGCAGGAAACAAGAAAACAGATGTTACATATGGAAGAATTTCCAGAGATGTCAGATATTTATAAGATGATGATCAAAGAAGAATTTTGCAGAAAGCAGATCTCACAAGCAGTCAGAGAGATTATGAATACAAAAAATGGTGCGGTTTTATGGCATTGTACAGAAGGAAAAGACCGTTGTGGATTGTTATCAGCAACCATTTTATTTTTGCTTGATGTGTCTGAAGATGACGTGATGGAAGATTATCTAAAGACCAATAAAGCTGCGATCACAAGAGTAGAAAAATTAAAAAAGAAACTTCATTTAGCAGGATTGCATCGCGAAAAAATCGAAAAAATAGAGGGCTATTTTGTGGCAAAAGAAGAATTTTTAAATGCAGCACTTAAAACGATGAAAGAAGAATATGGTTCTATTAATCAGTTTATGATCAAGGGATTAAATATTTCCATGCAGCAAAAAGAGGATTTTAAACAAAAAGTACTGGAGTAGACAATGGAAGAGAAGAAGAGAACAATTGTTATGTTTGGGGATTCCCTGACCGACTATTTCTCAATGGAAAAATTAAAAGATATAGATGCGCAGTTCATTAACAGCGGAGTTGCAGGGGATACGATCGCAGAGATGGGTGCAAGACTGGCTTATGACGTATTTCCATATAAACCAGATATCATTATCATGCAAGGTGGTGCAAATGATTTCCTGATGTCATTGTATCCAGGAGCAAGAGTGTTAGCAGAACGATTGATCAGACTTGCACGAAGGATTCGGCAGCAATTGCCAGATACAAAGATTTATATTGAATCTATGTATCCAGCATATACCAAAAGAATTGGATTGATGCCGTCCTGGGCAGAAGGAAAATCCAATAAAGAGATTCAAAAGATCAATACAGAAATACAAAGATTGTGTAAAGAAGATAACTTTGAATATGTTGATGTATTTGATAAATTGATCGGAGAAGATGGGCAGTTGTCAAGAGAGTATACCGTGGACGGAATACATTTGCAGGAAAATGCCTATGATGTTGTAGCTGCGATCATTTATCATTTGATGGAAGGTTGATCATTAACCTTCCAAATTACAATTTCAATACATCCAGATCTTCAGGTATATAAAGTGTTCCAGTATAATACTGCTTGCCTTCCTTCATATATTTTTCTTGACGATGCAGCATATTTTTATCTTCTGTATGCCATAGAACCAGATTAGGAATCTTTAGATGTTCTGCTAATTCACAGGCATCTTTTACCGTACTATGGTGTTTTTCATAAGGTTTAAAAATATCCCTCTCACCATACACACAAAATGCTTCATGAAGCAGCCAGTCAGAATCTTTCACAAAATCATAAAGAGATTCACGATAAGGTTCATCTCCAGGAAAGGATACCCTTAATCCATTTTCCATAACCGATGTGAAACCAAACTGTTTTTCTTTTGTAGAGCCGATATCAAAGAATGTAAAAGAATCTCCAAGAATCTGAATCGTATCTCCATGTGCAATGACATGAAATACAATACGTTCATCAAAATGCTTATAAAATTTCTTACCAACGGTAAGTTTTGTCAGTGTTTTGATCGTATGAACCAGTTCTTCATGACAGTAGATCGTCAGAGTGCCATCATAAGTTCCCTTGTTCATAGAAGTAGCGATCATACGGATCATCCAGACCATTCCTAAAATATGATCATTATGAGCATGTGTCACAAAAATATTATGAATGCTTTCAAGAGGGATTCCAGCTTTGTCAAGCTGAGATAGAATTCCATTTCCGCCGCCGGCATCGACAAGGAAGTATTCTTCACCTTTTTGCATGGCATAACAAGTGTTATAGCAATGAATTGCCTGTGCATTTCCAGTTCCTAAAACGATCAGTCGTTCCATAAAAATCTCCTTTATATATCATCATAAGTGTATAAAATCATCGTATCTTTCTGCATTATATTACATTTTTATGAAGATGGGAAATTCCTTTTTACGATTCTTGATATTTCCTGTCAGTCAGCTATAATAAGGATAGTGTATACATGGAGAAAGGCGAAGGAAAAGACGATGCTTAAGATACAATACAGAGATGCAAAAGATGGAGGAATCGAAGTTCTTCGTTGTTTCAGCAAAGAAGATCAAGTAGAGATTCCTTCGGAAATTGAAGGAAAAAGAGTTACGAAGATTGGTGATTATGCATTTTCTGCGCATAAACGAAAAGAAGACGAAGCAAAAGAGATTATGATCGGCGAAGACTTTTTGGGCAGTGAAGATGAACCGATGTTTTGTGGGGAGGCAGTAAAAGAAGTTTATCTGCCACCGGATACTGTGGAAATAGGGAAATATGCATTTTATGGATGTGTAAATCTGACAACACTTGGGTTTTCAGATTCTCTTTTAAGAACAGGAGCAGGAATTTTTACAGGATGCAAGCTGCAAAAGATCTACTATGATGTTTATGAGGATAAAAAAAGTGCTTTAAGAGACGTTGTAAGAGATACTCGTTTTCCATTGCAGGTAAACATCCGTTATAAAGAAGAAGAAAAACAAAGTCGTTTATTTTATCCAGAGTATTATGAAGAGGCTGTGGAAAATACACCAGCAAGAATTGTGGAGACACATTTTCATGGAACAGGATATCAATATCGCCAAAGTTTTTTGCGAGGAGAGATCGACTATCGTAAATATGATGATATTTTCCCAGTGGCAGCAGTTCAGGAAGATCTGGATATTGTATGGGAGATATTAGCTGGGCGTATGTTAATGCCATACGGGGTATCAGATTTTGCATGGATGCAATACGAGGGATATATAAAGCAGAACCAATGCGAGATGATGAATTATTTAAAAGAAGAAGATCAGATGCCATTTATCAATTTGATGGCTGAGAAGAATTATTTCAGTAAAGAAGGAATCGAAGCAGCGATCGACTGGGCATCCAGAAAGCAGAAAACAGAACTTTTAAGTATTTTGATGAACGAACAGCATAAGAGATTTCCAAAGAAAAAGAAAACATTTGAATTATAGATAAGATAAAGGGAAATGAATAATGGAAGAAAATATCAATGAGCGTCTCAGTGAACTTGGAACAAAGATCCTTGCGACGACAAGAAATGAATTATATATCCATATGCGTTTTTTAGATGTGGCATTAAGCAGTTTTGCTTATGTGATCGATCCTTCTGTAAATGGTGTTGGAACGGATGGAATGTGTATGTTTTATCATCCAGGGGCTTTAGGAGGCATGTACAGGCAAAACAGAGTCCGGATGAATCGTGCATATCTTCATATGGTGCTTCACTGCATTTTACATCATGTGACAAGAAGAAAAGGAAGAGATAAGATTCTATGGAATATTTCTTGTGATATCGCAGTCGAATCAATTATTGATCACTGGCATTTAAAATGTATCCATATGGTGCAAACAAGGCTGCGCAAAGACATTTACGGGCAGCTTGAGAGGAACCTCAAAGTATTGACAGCCGAGGGGATTTATCGACAGTTGGTTTCTTTTGGATTAGAAGAGAAGAAAATAAAAGAACTGCAGATGGAATTTCGGGTAGATGACCACCAGTATTGGCCCGAAGATCCCAAACAAGATCTTCATCAGGAAGTAGAAAATAAATGGAAGAATATCAGTGAAAAAACGGAAACAGATATGGAGACATTTTCCAGTGAAGAGTCACAACAAGCAGGGGATCTGATCGGACAGGTACAGGTAGAAAACAGAGACCGTTATGATTATCGTGAATTTTTAAGAAAATTTTCGGTTTTAAGAGAAGAAGTCAGTGTGGATCCAGATTCGTTTGACTATATATTTTACAGTTATGGGCTTTCTATGTATGGAAATATGCCATTGATCGAGCCGCAGGAGTGGAAAGAAGTAAAGAAAGTTGAAGACTTTGCCATCGTGATCGATACATCAATGTCATGTTCTGGTGATCTGGTAAAGAAATTTCTGGAAGAAACATATGGTGTGTTAACGGAAGCAGAGAGCTTTTTTCATAAGGTAAATATTCATATCATTCAGTGTGATGAGATGGTACAAAACGACCAGAAGATCACAGACGAAAAAGAATTAAAAGAATATATGGAACATTTGGAACTGATCGGAGAAGGTGGGACAGATTTCCGGCCAGCATTTGAATATGTGAATCATCTGATTGAACAGGGTGAATTTTATCATCTGAAGGGATTGATCTATTTCACAGATGGAAAAGGAACCTATCCAAAGAAGAAACCACCATATCAGACAGCATTTATTTTTATGCAGGAAGAATACGAAGATGTGGATGTACCGCCATGGGCAGTTAAATTGATCGTCGATGCCGAAGATCTTGATGAAGGAGAAGAAGAACATGAATATTAAAAGAGCAAAACAGGAAATCAAAGATTCCATTGAAGCTTATCTTACAAAGGATAATTATGGAGAATATAAAATACCATCCATCAGACAGCGTCCGATCCTTTTGATGGGCCCTCCGGGAATTGGAAAAACACAGATCATGGAACAGATCGCAAGAGAATGTGAGATTGGATTGGTAGCTTATACGATCACGCACCACACAAGACAGAGTGCGATCGGTTTGCCATTTATCAGAGAAAAAGAATATAGTGGACAAACATATTCTGTTACGGAATATACGATGAGTGAGATCATTGCATCTGTTTATGAAAAGATTGAACAGACTGGAAATAAAGAAGGTATTTTATTTATCGATGAGATCAACTGTGTATCTGAGACATTGGCACCAACAATGCTTCAGTTTTTGCAGTGTAAGATGTTCGGAAATCAGAAAGTACCAGATGGCTGGATCATCGTAGCGGCAGGAAATCCACCAGAATACAATAAATCTGTCAGAGATTTTGACGTAGTTACCTTGGACCGTATGAAGAAAATTGATGTGGAAGCAGACTATGAAGTGTGGAAAGAATACGCATATCAGGCAGGAATCCACCCAGCAATCCTTGCATATCTTGAAATCCGTAAAGAATATTTCTATCGTATGGAAACAACAGTTGATGGAAAGGCGTTTGTTACAGCCAGAGGATGGGAAGATCTGTCTCAGTTATTAAAAGTTTACGAAGAACTTGGAAAAGATATTGACAGAGAAGTGGTATTTCAGTACTTACAGCACCTGAAGATCGCCAAAGACTTTGCTAACTATTATGAATTATATAAGAAATACAAAGAAGACTATGGAATCGAGCGTATTTTAAAAGGACAGTGGAATCAGGAAACGATCGGCAGATTAAAATTCGCAGCATTTGATGAGAAATTAAGTGTTGTCGGATTGTTAAATGGAAAATTGTCTGAAATGTTTGCTGAATCTTATCGACAGGATGCTTATGTTACGGAATTATTTGGCTGGCTAAAACAACTTAAAACAGGCAAGACATTAAGTCAGGTAGTCAAAGAAATCCATGAGGACTTCAACGAGAAGAAAAAGACAGAAAAACTTGGAAAAGCACAGGAACATATGCTGCTTGATGTGATCAAGACTCTGGAGTCATACGAACAGATCAGCAAAGCAGAACATTTAGAAGCAGAAGCAGAATTTGAACGTGTGAGAGAAGAATTCAAGAAAGAACCAGCAAAATTAGAACAGCAGATAGAGAATACAACCAAAGCATTAGACAATGCATTTGACTTCATGGAAGAAGCCTTTGGACAAAGTCAGGAAATGGTTGTATTTGTGACAGAACTAAATGTTAATTATTACAGTGTCTGGTTTATCAAGGAAAATGGATGTGATAAGTACTACCAGTATAATAGAGGGCTTTTGTTTGATGAACAGCAAGCGGAGATCATGGCAGAGATGGATGAACTGGAGAGAAAATTTTAAACTAAAAAGATCAATCACAGTTATCCATTCTTCTAAGTTCAGGTAGCACAGTACAAAGCATCGTAATGAAGCAAAAGCCTCCACCGATCACATTAGAAACAGGTTCCGCAAGGAATACCCCGGAAGTTCCCATGTGCAATACATAAGGCATAAAATAAGTTAATGGAATAACAATAAATACCTTACGAAGCAATGAGAAAAAGATCGCATGTTTCTTTTTGTTTAGAGATTTAAATACTGTCTGTCCAATATACTGCAGATCCATAAAGATAAAAGCAGCAAAATACTGATTCAATGCAGGAACGGAATCTTTTACAAGTGAAGGATCAGAGCTGAATACACGGATCAATGCACCAGGAGCAAAAATGATAACACTCCACATAACGGCTGTATAGCATAGGATCATAGCAGACATAACGATCATAGCCTTTCTTACACGAGCTGGACGTCTGGCACCATAGTTATAACTCAAGATCGGAGAACCGCCTTCATTCATGGCATAAATCGGGGTTTCCACAAGTTGTCGTACACTTGATACGATCGTCATGACAGAGATATAAATATCTCCGCCAGTCACAGAAAGTACATTGTTGCAAACAATACTTACCAGACCGTTAGTTAACTGCATGATAAATCCAGCAGTTCCAAGGCTGATGATATTCTTTGCATATCCTAAACTTTCTGACAGCTCATTTTTATGAAGAAAACGTACCTTTAATTCTGCTTTTTTTGTAAGGAAAAATAATACAAAAGAAGCAGAAAGACATTGTGAGATCACAGTTGCGATCGCAGCACCCCGAACGCCAAACCCTAATGCAAAAATAAAGAATGGGTCAAGCAGTAAGTTGGCAACGGCACCGATCGCAACAGAAAACATTCCGATGGTTGAATATCCTTGTGCATTAATAAATGGATTCATTCCAATGGCGATCATAGATGGCAGTGTACCAATCAGATAGATCATCATATATGGAAAAGCATAAACGAGAGCATCCTTGGAAGCCCCGAATAATATCAAAAGCGGGCGTGCAAATAAAAGCCCAATGAGCATCAATACGACAGCACTAAAACAAACCATAGTAAATGATGTATTCATGATATGGACAGCCTGTTTATTTTTCTTTTGCCCTCGGCTGATCGAAAATAAAGGAGCTCCTCCACTTCCAAATAAGTTAGCAAATGCAGTAATGATCACAACCAGCGGAAAGCACAGTCCAACAGCACCAAGTGCAGATGTTCCAATATGTGGGATTCGTGCGATATAAATACGGTCAACAATGTTATATAATAAGTTTAAGATCTGAGCAACAAGCATAGGAAGTGCCGCTGCAAAGATATTTTGGGTTACAGACCCATTTTCAAAATCAATTCGTTTCATTTTTAAGATCATCTCTTTCCAGTTTCATTATATTTTTATTTATCATGGCATCGTTTCATTTATTCTATTATAATACAAATTGAAGGAAAATCTATATGGATAAAGGAGTAGGTATAGTATATGAAAATCGAATATAATGAAAAAGAAATCGCAGCAATGGCAGAATTCCACAAAGGAAACAGAGCAGAAGGTTTAAGATTACAAGAAGAATTCGCAGCAGAATTTCGAAAAGAATATGCAGACAAAGACCACTGCCCATGTCAAAAAGCCTGTAGATATCATGGAAATTGCAAAGAATGTGTGGCAATTCACAGAGCCCATCAGGAACACGTTCCAAACTGCATGCGCCCGATGATCAATAAGAAATTAAAAATTTTGTCAGAATTAACGGAACATACATTGGCAAATGAGATTGAGGCACCGAAAGAGGTTTTGCGGAAGGAATTTCAAAAGTAGATTTATAAGGAATGCAAAGGTTACAAGGAAGTTATCCAGTGATCTAAATCTTTTATACGGCAAGAAAGTATTGATTTTTCTCGATGAATATGCAGATAAGCCAGCCATGATCATAGAATAAAAAAATTTATTAAGAAAAAAATACCTATTATAGAATTTAAATAATGGTGCAATTTTTGCACCTTTGAATTGACGAAGTGCAAAAATTGCACTATTATAAATTAAGAGGTGCAATTATGATGGGTGAGTTAAAAAAAATGAGAACTGAAAAAAAGATGACACAACAACAAGTTGCTGATTTGGTAGGAATATCTTTACGTTCTTATAAATCATATGAGAATGATGAGAAAAAACAAGGAAGTTTGAAATACAAATATATATTAGAAAAACTTTCAGAAATAAATCCAATAGACGAAGAACATGGAATTATTGATATAGAATATATAACTGAAAAATGCGGAAATGTATTTAAAAAATATGATGTAAATTTTTGTTATCTTTTTGGATCTTACGCTAAATCGAAAGCAAAGCCAACCAGTGATGTGGATCTGTTAATTTCAGCAAATGTAAAAGGACTAAAATTTTATGGATTAGTCGAAGAAATTAGAGAAGCACTACACAAAAAAGTAGATGTTTTAGAAATTAATCAATTAAAAGATAATTTAGAATTAACACAAGAAATATTAAAAGATGGGATAAAAATATATGGATAATGTTAACCCACGTTGCTTGCCGCAACGACATATTTTGGTGTAAATTCAATACATCAAAATATAAGGAGAGACAATAATTATGTTTAATGAGAATCTAAAAACAATAAGAAAAGCAAAAGGTTACACACAAGAAGAACTTGCAATCAAAATTCATGTAGTAAGACAAACTATCAGCAAATGGGAAAAAGGACTATCCGTACCAGATGCAGATACATTATCCAAATTAGCGGATGTATTAGAGATTAATGTGAGTGAATTATTGGGTAGTGAAATAAAAGAAGAAGCCAATAAGAATGAAGTAGCAGAACAACTTGCGAAGATTAGTGAACAATTGGCGCTTAAGAATAGACGGCATAAGAGGATATGGAAAGTTATTGGAGTTATATTGTTAGCTGTGATTGTTATTAATATGCTTCTAGTGGTTTTGGGCACGGTGACATATAACGAAAAAAATGCGGATATTACTACAATTGAAGAGAAATTTTGATTTTGTAGTTGGCCAACTGTAGATTTCGAGTATATAGAGTGGACAATTCACAAGATTGGAAAATTTAAGGTGATGTGTATGTTTTACTGTATTGGTTTATATATTTAGGTAATCGATAGCTGAAAATTCTCGCAATTTAAGGTTTCGTAGAAATTAAGATAAGATAATTTTCAAACATCCCAACAAATCGGTGTTGTAGATTTTATCTAAACTTCTGTTAATAAGTACAAGAATCATCAACTAATACAGTTTAACATACACATTGTGTAGTGATTTGAACAGCGTTCCGTTGTATGAGTCAGAAAGAAGATAAGAAAAAATATTTATAAGAATACAGGGTGACAACATGAGCACTTTTTGAATGCGTTTTTTACAAATTCGCAGCGCCCTGTGGTTGATTGTCTGACCGTAGCTGCGGGCATTTTGGCTCGCAGCGAGGGAGTTATCAAAGGAACAGGCGCGGATCGGCGATTTGTAAAAAACGCTTTCAAAAATGCGGAGTGTCACCTTGGATCCTTATAAATAGTTCTTCTTATCTTCTTTCTGACTCATACATGACCAACACTACCACTTCAAATCAGGATTGTATAAAAACGAATAATCTATAGAATTCTTAATAAATTATGCTATAATATACAAGATTAATTAAACAGTTTCAAAATGAAAGAGGGAGTATCAAATGAAAAGGTTATTATTAGTTTTAATGCTGATTCTGGGAGCAGTAATGATCACAAGCCGTCCGGTGGCGACTTATGCATATACAGATGAAGAAAAGCAGCAGGCGAAATCATGGCTGTCTTCGCATGGTTATCCACCAACAAGAGCAGGGGCAGAACAGGCATATCAGGATTATATGGATGGAAAGATTGATGTTCCAGAAGCAGATGCATATATGGGAAAGAACCAGAAAAATGACATAGAAGAAAAGAAAAATTCAACTGTGAAGACAGAAACAAAAAAAGATAAACAATCTAAAAATACCAATAAAAATAGTACAACAAAACAAGAAAATTCATCTACAGAACAGACAAACAACAGTACAACATCTGCAAAAGAGTCAACAACACAAGGAACAACAGAAACAACAACGACCAAAGTGACAACAGAAACAAAAGAACAGAAACAACAAAAAGAAGAAAAAAAGAAAAAAGAGCAGAAAGAAACAAAGAAAAAACACACAACAGGGATTGCGATCGGAGCAGCTGCAGTTGTGATTTTTGCTTTACTTGTAGTATTTATGCGAAAGAGAATGTAAAAAACGCTATGCTGAAGTGATAGAAAATTCACTTGACACAACAGTTAGCGAGTGCTATTCTATAAATAAATTACATAACGTCTTCAGGGCAGGGTGCAAGTCCCTACCGGCGGTTATAGCCCGCGAGCCTTATATGGCATGACTTGGTGAGATTCCAAGGCCGACAGTACAGTCTGGATGGAAGAAGATTTAAGAAGTGATATTGATCATCATGTCCTGGGATTTTTATAATTCCAGGATTTTTTTATTTCAAAAAGAAATATCAAGATATCAAAAAGGAGTTCCTGAAGAATTAGAACAAAGATCAGGAGCTCCTTTTTATATTTCCGATTTCAATACCAATCAAAATCCAACATCCCAAAATCAAAGAACCTGAAGGGAAGGGAGAAAAATATTTGAAAGAAGAATATATGCGGCGTGCGATCGAACTTGCTAAGAAAGGCTGTGGATATACCAATCCAAATCCTTTGGTCGGAGCAGTGATCGTAAAAGATCAAAGGGTTATTGGGGAAGGATATCATGAGAAGATTGGCGGATTACATGCAGAGCGAAATGCCTTAAAAAATTGCATAGAAGATCCTGAGGGAGCTGAGATTTATGTAACATTGGAGCCATGCTGCCATTATGGAAAAACACCACCATGTACGGAAGCATTGATTGAAGCAGGAATCAAGAAAGTATATGTCGGGAATTTAGATCCCAATCCAAAAGTGGCAGGGGGCGGGATCAAAATCCTGAATGATCATGGAATAGAAACTGAGACAGGAATTCTTGAAGAAGAGTGCAGACAGTTAAACGATATATTTTTTCATTATATTCAGAATGATATTCCATATATAGCACTAAAATACGCAATGACATTGGATGGAAAGATCGCAACGGCAACTGGTGAATCCAAGTGGATCACAGGAGAAGAAGCCAGAAGACATGTACATACATTACGACATCAGTATGCAGCGATCATGGCAGGGATCGGTACGGTTTTAGCAGATGATCCGATGTTAAATGCACGAATCGAACATGGGAATGATCCAATTCGTGTGATATGTGATTCAAACTTAAGGATTTCGGAAGGATCAAATATCGTAAAAACAGCCAGAGAAATTCCAACGATCATCGCTACCATAAGTAAGGATCAAGAAAAAATAGCAAAATTAGAACAAAAAGGATGCAAGATCTTAAAAACGTCAGAGCAAGATGGAAAGGTCAATGTCAAAGAAGTTTTAAAACAGTTAAGAAATATGGAAATTGACAGTGTTTTAGTTGAGGGTGGTGGAATCTTGAATGAATCCTTGATCAAAAACGACTGTGTTCACAAAGTTTACGCCTATATTGCTCCAAAATTATTTGGAGGAGAAAAGGCCAAAACACCTGTAGAAGGCAAAGGGATCGAAAGGATCCAAGAAGCTTTGGTATTTGATGAATTAAAGGCAACACCACTTGGAAATGACATATTACTGGAAGGGAAGGTGAGATCATGTTTACCGGAATCGTAGAAGAATTAGGAACAGTCATATCCCTGAAGCGAGGAAGCAAAGCAGCAGTCCTTACGATCAAAGCAAATGTTATTTTTGAAGATCTTAAATTGGGAGACAGCGTAGCAGTTAATGGGGTCTGCCTGACAGCGACTCACATTAGCGGCAATACATTTCAGGCAGACGTGATGAATGAGACATTCAACCGAAGCAGTCTTGGAAGTTTAAAAAAGGGATCTGTCGTCAACTTAGAGCGAGCGATGGCAGCCAATGGAAGGTTCGGAGGTCATATGGTAGCAGGCCATGTGGACGATACAGGGGAACTTGTTAGTGTAAAACAAGATGATAATGCTGTATGGTTTACGATCAAAGCCCCAGAAAATATCATGAAATACTGTATTGAAAAAGGATCGATCGCACTCGATGGAATCAGCCTGACGATTGCTAAGTTAAGCGATGATACCATTTCCGTATCCATGATCCCACATACCATAAAAAATACCAATTTTGGATATAAAAAACCAGGAGATAAGATCAATCTGGAGAATGACATGGTTGGGAAATATATAGATAAACTGCTGCATTTTGATCAGCAGGAAACAAACGACAAACATACAAACAGCACCTTAACAATGGAAATGTTAAGAAATGCTGGATTTTAATAAAAAACGAGGAGGAAAAAGACAAGATGAGCGATGTAGTATGCGAAGTAATCGCACAGCTTCCAACAAAATACGGAACATTTGAGGCACATGGGTATGTAGACCAGAGAAGTGGGGAACATCATGTAGCACTGGTCAAAGGAGATATCGCAGACGGAGAACCAGTTTTATGCCGTGTGCATTCTGAGTGCCTGACTGGGGATACTTTTGGATCTCTACGCTGTGATTGTGGAGAACAGCGAAGCCGTGCAATGCGTCAGATCGAGAAAGAAGGACGAGGGGTTTTCTTATATATGCGTCAAGAAGGACGAGGAATCGGATTGATCAATAAACTGAAAGCTTATGTATTACAGGAACAGGGAATGGATACAGTCGAGGCCAACTTAGCTCTTGGATTTAAAGATGATGAACGAGATTACAGTGCAGGAGCCATGATCTTACAGGATTTGGGAATCAAAAAACTGCGACTGATGACAAACAATCCAACCAAAATTGACGGATTAAATGAATATGGACTCGAGATCGTAGAACGAGTACCGATCCAGATGCCGATCAATCCATTTGATAAATATTATATGCAGACAAAGCAAAAGAAAATGGGACACATGACAACATACGAAGTTTAAATTAACAGAAAAATTAAAAAAATTAAGGTCCCAGGGACCTTAAGATTAACGAAATTAACGAAGAAAAAAGGAGTAATTAAAATGAGAGTATTAGAAGGTAAATTAGTAGCAAGCGGATTAAAAGTAGGAATCGTAGCAGCCAGATTTAATGAATTTATCGTATCCAAATTAGTATCCGGAGCTTTAGACGGATTGAAAAGACATGATGTGAAAGAGGAAGATATCGATATCGCATGGGTACCAGGAGCTTTTGAGATTCCACTGATCGCAGACAAGATGGCAAAAAGCAAAAAATACGATGCAGTGATCTGTCTTGGAACAGTGATCCGTGGAGCAACAAGCCATTATGATTATGTATGTAACGAAGTATCCAAAGGAATCGCACAGGTATCATTAAATACAGGAATTCCAGTTTTATTCGGAGTTGTTACAACAGAAAATATCGAGCAGGCGATTGAACGTGCTGGAACAAAAGCAGGAAACAAAGGATATGACTGTGCATTATCTGCAATCGAAATGGTACAGCTGATCAAAGAAGTAGAAGCATAAAAAGAATCAGAAATTAAAGCAGGAAGTTAGTATGGAACAATATTATTTAGGATTTGACGCAGGAACACAAAGTGTAAAAACAGCAGTTTATGATATTGATATGAACCTGATCGTGCAGGATACCAATGCAACAATCTTAAATTATCCACATCCGGGATGGGTGGAAATGGACGCAGACCAGTATCTTCATGCAACGGTTACAGGAATCAGAAACTGCGTTACAAAGATGAAAGAAAAGAATCTGGATCCAGACAACATCCGCTCTATTTTTGGAGATGGGATCATCTGCGGGATTGTTGGTGTTGATAAGGATTGCCATGCGATCACACCTTACATCAATTATCTGGATTCCAGAACAAAAGAAGATGTTGAGGAACTAGCATCCCATCATTATGAGATCTGGGCAAAAGAGACTGGAAATCCTCAGCCAAACTGTATGTTTCCAGCGATGTTTGCACGTTGGATGATGAACAATTGTGAGGGCTTTAAAGAAAAAGGCAGAAAATTCATGCACAATGCCCCATATATCCTGGCCAATCTTGCAGGACTGTCTGCAGAAGATGCATTTATCGACTGGGGAACAATGTCTGGATGGGGACTAGGATACCGTGTAACAGAGAAAAAATGGTCCAAAGAACAATTAGAGATCCTTGGAATTCCAATGGAAATGATGCCAAAGATTCAAAAACCATGGGATATCATTGGAACATTATCAGAGACATTTGCAAAAGAAACCGGATTGAAACCAGGAATCCCAATCTGTGCGGGAGCCGGAGATACGATGCAGTCCATGATCGGATGCGGAGTGATCAAACCAGATCAGGCAGCCGACGTAGCAGGAACATGTGCGATGTTTTGTATCGCAACCGATGGGATCAATGAAGAATTAAGCAAACCAGAAAATGAACTGATCTTTAACAGCGGAACTTTAGAAAATACATACTTTTATTGGGGATTCATAAGAACCGGTGGATTAGCACTTCGTTGGTATCGAGATAATGTATGTAACGAAGCAGGAAATGGAGCATATTTTGATGAATTAAATGAGAAAGCACAAAATGTGCCATGCGGATCCAAAGGAGTTCTGTTCCTTCCATATTTAACAGGAGGATTTGGAGAAACATCCAATGCAAGTGCCTGTTTCCTGAATATGACGATGGACACAGATCAGGGAGTACAGTGGCGTGCAGTTTTAGAAGCAATCGGTTACGATTATATGAGTGTGACAGATATTTATAAAAAAGCAGGCGTGCCACTCGAATTTATGACGATCACAGAAGGTGGAAGCAATTCAGAAGTCTGGAATCAGATCAAAGCAGACATGTTAGGATGTAAGAGTGCCACATTAGAAAATGCACAAGGAGCAGTTCTTACAGATGCAGTGATCGCAGCATATGCGGTAGGAGATCTGGAAGATCCAAGTCAGGTATTTGAAAAAACAAGAAAGATCAAGAAAATTTATGAACCTGATCCAATAAGAACAAAATACTATCGCAGTATTTATGAACAACAAAGAAAACTGATCAAAGACGATATGGCAGCAGTTTTTGAGACTTTACACCAGATCAGTAAGATTCAAGAACAAAGCAATGATTAAAAAAATGAAAAGGCTTCTTTACAAGAGGCCTTTTTTTCTTGTACAATAAAAGGTAAAGTATATAAAAATAAGTTATAAGCAACTAACTTTATAGATGATTTTTGATTAATTAGATTTCAAGGAGGAAAAAGTCATGGATAACGAAAAGATTGAAAAATTACAACAGATGATCGATGAAAGTGATCATATCGTATTCTTTGGTGGAGCAGGTGTTTCAACAGAGAGTCATATTCCAGACTTTCGAAGCACGGATGGTTTGTATCACCAGACTTATAAATATCCACCCGAGGTTATGGTAAGCCATACATTTTATACACAGCATACGGAAGAATTTTATGATTTTTATAAGAATAAGATGATCTTCTTGGATGCAAAACCGAATAAGGCACATTTAAAACTGGCAGAAATGGAACAGGCGGGAAAACTGTCTGCGATCGTTACGCAAAATATCGATGGGCTTCATCAGGCAGCAGGAAGTAAAAATGTCTTTGAACTGCATGGCAGTGTTCACAGAAACTATTGCCAGAAATGCGGCAAGTTCTTCGATGTGAATTATGTCGTGAATGCCAAAGGAGTCCCATATTGTGACGAATGTGGGGGAATCATCAAACCAGATGTTGTATTATATGAAGAAGGCTTAGACTCTCAGACAATCAATGGGGCAGTCAGAGCCATTTCCAAGGCAGATATGCTGATCATTGGAGGAACATCACTGGTTGTCTATCCAGCCGCTGGAATGATCGATTATTTTAAAGGAAAATATCTTGCAGTACTGAATCGTGATGCGACAAGCAGAGATAAACAGGCAGATCTGTGCATTACAGACCCAATCGGAGAAGTACTGGGAAGAATCAGGGTATAAAGATGAAGAAAAAGGATATGATCTTGATCGTAGCAGTACTGACAATTTCGCTGATCAGTTTTGCAGCGATCAAGATGACACAAAAAGACGGAAAAGAAGTGATCGTGACAGTTGACGGAAAAGAAGTGTACAAAACATCCATCAAGAAAGATCAAATTTATCAGATTCCAGAGAAAAATGGCACGAACGTCATGCAGATCAAAGATGGAAAAGTTACAATGAAAAAAGCAGACTGTAAAGACCAGATCTGTGCAGAACATAAAGCAATCGAGAAATCAGGAGAAACGATCGTATGTCTGCCGCATAAAGTAGTGATCGAGATCCGGTCAGAAGATGGCAAAGAACAGGAATTAGACGGGGTAACACAATAAACATCAGATGAGATAGTAAACAACAGGAGAAATAAAATATATGTCAACAAAAAGATTAGCGACAGATGCGATGTTTTTAACATTGGCACTTGTTGTATCCTATATAGAAGTATTGATCCCGGTACCAGTTGGAATTCCCGGAGTGAAATTAGGACTTGCCAATGGAGTGATCATGGTTTTGTTATTCTTTACAACATGGACAAGAACACTTGAGATCTCAGTGATCCGAGTTGTATTGGCAGGATTCTTGTTTGGAAATCCAATGACGATCGCCTACAGTCTGGCAGGAGGGATCTTAAGTCTGGTCATCATGGGACTTCTAAAGAAGATTGATGGATTCTCACCCATTGGAATCAGCGTTGGAGGCGGAGTAGCGCATAATATCGGGCAGCTCAGTGTCGCTGTTTTCTTAATGGAGAATACAAAGATTTATTATTATGCACCAGTATTACTGATCACAGGAACGATCGCAGGGATCATCATCGGAGTGTTAAGTGGAGTGCTAGTTAAGAAGATCCCGCCACAACTATTTCGATAAAAGATTTGAAATTTCTACAAAATCGTGGTACTACTATATGTATACACTTTCTAACAGGCAATGATTTTGAAGAAAGGAGTCACAATTGAGAACAAAATTAAATGAGATCATAAAGAATGGACATCTTGGTATGATCGCAGTATTTTTTATAGTTTATATGATCACATTTTCCTACATTGAAGATCGAGATGTGCATCATTACATCATACATACAACGATAGATGATCAGATACCATTCTGTGAATATTTCATCGTACCATATCTATTATGGTTCTTATTTGTAGCAGTTACAGTTTTTTATTTTATGTTTTTTAATAAGAATCAATGGAAAGAATATTATCAGCTGATCATAACACTTGGAACAGGCATGACCCTGTTTTTGATCATCTCATTAGTATTTCCGAATGGGCAGGATCTAAGACCAGTTCTTACTGGAGATAGCATTTTTATCAAAGCAGTACAGATGATCTATCACACGGATACTCCGACGAATGTACTTCCAAGTATCCATGTATTTAACTCTCTGGCATGCTGCGTTGCGATTTTGAAGAATCAGAGAAAATATAAGAAAAGCACCGATACAGCATGTGTTGTCTTAACGATATTAATTATCATGTCGACGATGTTCTTAAAACAACACAGTGTGGTGGACGTAGTGCTCGCAGCCCTGATGTATACTGGATGTTACAGGATCATCTATGGGAATGAATTATGGTCACAGAATGCATTTCGCACGTCTATTTTCAGCGATCATTCGTAAACCACGCTTGACACGACCAAGAAAGATTTGCTATAAATACCAGAGAGAAACCGCAGAAATTGGAGTAGAGAAGAATGAGAAAAAAGATTTGGATGATCCTGGTATGCATCATATCCATGAGTTTTTGCATGGCAGGATGTACTGGCAATACAAGCAAGAAGAAATCAAATGGCAAGATAAGAATTACAACAAGTTTTTACACCATGTATGATTTTGCAAAGAAGATCGGTGGAGACAAAGTAGAAGTGATCAATTTAGTACCAGCAGGAACAGAACCTCATGACTGGGAACCATCAACGAAGGATCTGATCGAGATGGAGAAATCAGACATCTTTATTTACAATGGAGCCGGCATGGAACAATGGGTAGATGACGTTTTGGAAAGCCTTGATACGGAAGAACTTACAAGCGTTGAAGCATCCAAAGGGATTAAGTTACTAAAAGATCAGGATGCACATGAACACGATCACGAACACAACAGTGAGAATGATCCCCATGTCTGGTTAGATCCACAGAATGCAAAGTATGAGATGAACAAGATCAAGAAAGCATTGATCAAAGTGGATGCAGAGAATAAAGATTATTACGAAGCGAATTATAAGAGATACGCAAAAGAATGTGACAAATTAGATACATTATATAAGGAAGAAACATCCAAACTTACAAAGAAAGAACTTGTTGTGGCACATGAAGCATTTGGCTATTTATGTCACGCATATGGGTTAGAACAGATGGGAATCGAAGGATTATCCGCAGATGATGAACCAGATCCTAAACAGATGAGCGAAGTGATCCGCTTTGCAAAAGAACATCAGGTAAAAACAATCTTTTTTGAAGAACTGGTGAGTCCGAAAGTAGCGAAAACCATTGCAAAAGAGACTGGAGCCAATGCAAAGATGTTAAACCCCCTGGAAGGACTAAGTAACAAAAAAATCAAAGCAGGAGAAGATTATTTTTCCGTAATGAAACAAAATCTCGCTGCGATCAAAGAGGCATTAAGCGAATGAGTGAATCAAACACAAAACAGATGATACAATTAAAGCATGTAAAATTCGGATACAGTGATACGGAAGTCTTAGAAGAGATCAATCTGACGATCCATGAAGGCGAATATGTTGTTCTGACTGGTGAAAATGGAAGCGGAAAAAGTACACTTATGCGTCTGATCTTAGGTGAAATGAAACCAGATGAAGGAGAGATCATCCTGATGAACAACGATCCAAGATTAAAGAAACGGATCGGTTACGTGTCACAGAATGGGATCAGTAAGAACCAGAGCTTCCCAGCAACGGTAGAAGAAATCATGATCACAGGACTTTATCAGGAACTTGGCTTGTTTCATCTGCCACATAAAAAACATAAGAATAAGATCAAAGAGACACTAAGGGATTTTGGAATGGAAGAATTCCTTAAGAGACGGATCGGTGAATTATCTGGTGGACAGCAGCAGCGAGTGATGATCGCAAGAGCAATGATCGGAGATCCGAAACTTCTGATCTTAGATGAACCAACAACGGGAGTAGATGCAAGATCAACAAAGATCTTGTACGATATGCTCTATGAGATCAATACAAAATACAATACGACCATTTTTATGATCACACACGGAAGACTGCAGGAATGTAAAGGATGTGATCGTATTTTAAGAATGGATGAAGGGAGGATCGTGGAAGAATGATCGAGATGTTACAATACGGATTTATGCAGCGTGCATTTATTACAGGAATCTTACTGGCCGTGATCGCACCATTGATCGGAATCACGATCGTCTTAAAGAGAATGTCCATGATCGGAGATGCACTCTCTCATGCATCCCTGGCAGGTGTTGCTCTGGGCTTGTTATTAGGGATCAATCCGATTTTAGGAGCAATGGGGATCTGCCTGTTTGCAGCCCTGGGAGTCGAAGCGATCCGAAGAAAGATCCCAAGATATTCTGAGATGGCGATATCGATCATTATGTCAACAGGGATTGGACTTGCTGGTATCCTATCCGGATTCGTAAAAAACGGAACGAACTTTAACAGTTTCTTATTTGGAAGTATCATATCCATCAGCAAAGACGAACTGAAGATCGTATGTGTGATCAGTGTGTTAGTATTGCTCTGTGTATTGCTTCTATATAAAGAACTATTCTATATCGGATTTGATGAAAATGCAGCAAGGATCAGCGGTGTACCTGTCAAGACGATCAATTTTATCTTTACTTTATTGACCGCATTGACGGTATCGATCGCATCAAGAACGGTTGGAACACTGATCGTCTCATCCATGCTTGTGATCCCGATCGCATGCGGAATGCAGGTAGGACGAAGCTACAAAGCAGTCATGATCATCGGTGTGATCACAGCATTGGTCACAACAGTGATCGGATTAACACTGTCTTATTATGTAGGTCTTAAGCCAGGAGGAACGATCGTACTGCTCGAGGTGGTATGTTTCTTGATCCTTGCACTGATAAGCAGGTATACGAAGTAAATTTTTTGACATTTATCAGAAAATTTTATATAATAAAAAGAAGGCATGCATAACAGAATAAAACTGCATGCCTTCTTTTTTGGAAAAAACAATGAAAGGAAAGGCAAGTCAATGATTGTTCAGCTAATAGAAAATATATATCAGTTTTTATGGGGAGAATGGATTCATGTTCCGTTACCAGGAGGTGGAAGCCTGGGACTTTCGCTGCTCATTATATTGCTGCTTCCAGCAGGTATCGTTTTTACGATCAAAACAAAATTTTTACCAATCCGTCTGTTCCCGGATATGGTCAAAGCACTAACAGCAAACAATAAGAATGGAAAAGATGAAAAAAGCAGTCTTTCTTCTTTACAGACCTTGATTGTATCAACAGCAACACGTGTCGGAATGGGGAATCTGACAGGAGTTGTCGCAGCAATATCCGCAGGTGGAGCAGGGGCCGTATTCTGGATGTGGATCACAGCATTGCTTGGATCATCGACAGCCTTTATCGAAGCAACTCTTGCACAGTTACATAAAGAAAAAGACCCCCTGTATGGTGGATATCGAGGAGGACCAGCCTATTATATACACCACTTTATGGAAGAAAGACAAGGAAAGAAGAAAAAACACACACTAATCGCTGTCTTATTTGCGATTTCAGGATTGATCTGCTGGTGTGGAATCAGTCAGGTGGTAAGTAATTCCGTGGCAGAATCATTCCACAATGCCTTCCATATTCCAACACTTTATACAACGATCGTGCTTGTTATTGTGGCAGCAGTGATCGTACTAAGGAAGAATGCAACTGTCAAAGTATTAGATATCGTGGTACCAATCATGGCAGTCATTTACTTCGGGATTACGATTTTTGTGATCCTAACGAATCTGCCAAGCATTCCAGGGGTTTTTGCAAGAATCTTCAAAGAAGCCTTTGGAATCCGTCAGGTCGCAGCCGGAGGGTTTGGAGCAGTTCTTATGAACGGAGTGAAACGAGGATTATTCTCCAACGAAGCAGGATCAGGATCCGCACCATGTGCAGCCGCAGCAGCAGACTGTGAACGCCCAGCACAGATGGGATTGGTACAGGCATTAGGAGTCTTTATCGACACGATCGTGATCTGCAGCTGTACGGCAATGTTGATGTTATTAGCACCACAGAATCTGACCAATGGATTAACCGGTATGAACTTGTTACAGACAGCAATGAACTACCATTTAGGAGGATTCGGAGTTGTATTTATCGCAGTGATCCTCTGGATGTTCAGCTTCTCGACATTCCTTGGAATCTTATTCTATGCAAGATCCAACGTCGCCTACTTATTCGGTGACAAATGGGGATGGCAGACAGCCTATAAAGTATTAGCACTTGTGATGTTATTTATCGGAGGAATCCAGACCTATACATTCGTATGGGATTTAGGAGATGTCGGAATTGGGTTAATGACGATCTTTAATATCTTCATCCTGTATGCAATGTCAGGACAACCAATCAAAGAGTTAAAGAACTATGAAGAAACAAAGAAGAAATCGATCGAAGAAAGAGCATATGCATTGCAAGAAGATGAATAGGAAGTAAATATGTGAAATAAAACCGAACAATTCACGTAAATATGATTTCAATTTACGTAAATTGTTCGGTTTTTTGTGTGCTAAATATTAAAAATAGCAAAGAAAAATGTCTGTTAGATCTATTATGAAACAAATAGGTATAACAGACATTTTAATTACATCATCAAATTATAAAAACAGCTTCTTACGTGTCCTAAAATAAGCCACCAGAACCATCGTTCCAGTCAACACCCAAGAGATCGGATAGATCGCCATCAAAAGTTTATAATCATGGAACCAGTTACAGACCGTTGCAAGCCAGATCAAACGTAATACACAAGATCCAAACACTGTCAGGATCGCAGGAGTCATGGAACGTCCAAATCCACGCAGACATCCACCACTGATTTCATAAGAACTTGTCAGACACTCGAATGTCAGAACGATCAAAAAACGAAGCTGGGCATAATGATAGACAGATGGATCACTTGTAAATAATCCAATAAAGAACGAACGGAATACAACAAAGATCGTACTAAGGATTCCACAAGAGATCACACTGCACAACATTCCAAGACGAAAAATCTTCTTACAACGCCCCTCATCCTTCGCCCCATAATTCTGTCCGGTAAATGTAACCACCGTCTGAGCAAAGGCATTGACCAGATAATAAGCAAAATACTCATAATTTAATTCCACCGCAGAACCCGCGATCCCGCCAGCTCCAAAACTGTTGATCCCAGATTGGATACAGACATTGGCAAGAGAGAAAACCATTCCCTGAAGTCCCGCAGGAACCCCAATCTTCAGGATCTTAGAAACAGCATCCTGATCGATCGTCAAAGACTTAAAAGACAAGCGGATCGGAAGTTCTTCATGCGTCAGAAAATAAAGAATCTGAACCGCACTTGTTGCATTCGCACCAACCGTCGCAAGTCCGGCACCCGCAACACCCATATGAAATACAACGACAAATAGAAGATTCAAGATCACATTCACAACACCAGACACGATCAAAGCATACATCGGACGACGTGTATCTCCGATACTGCGAAGAATGGAAGCACCGAAATCATATAACATAAAAAATGGCATTCCAAGAAAATAAATCCGCAGATATAACGTTGCAAGATGAATGATATCCTTCGGTGCACCCATCAGCAAAAGGATCGGATGAGCTACAAACTGTCCAAGAATCAGCAAAAACACACCACTAAGCAGTGCAAGAGACACAGCGGTATGTACCACACGAGGAATCCGCTTCGTATCATTCTGTCCGATATAATTGGCAATCACAACATTAGAACCAAGAGAAATCCCAGAAAACAATGTAACCATCAAAGCGATCACAGAACTATTACTACCAACCGCCGCTAAAGCCTCGCTGCTCGCAAACCGTCCGACAACGGCAGTACCGACCGAATTAAAAAGCTGCTGTAAGATACTACAGGCAGCAAGCGGCATAGCAAACATTAACATCTTATCGAATAAACTTCCATGAAGCATATCCATCTTCACGGACTGTTTCGAAGAATTCTTCATATACAATACCCTCTTTCAAAAAACTATACAGATTCTAATACTTTTTGGGAAGATTATCAAGATGATTCCAGGAAAAACAACGAAGAAAGATGTATCAAATTCGAAACATTTCTTGTATAAAAAAAGCAGAATGATATACTAGGATGAGATATCAAGAAAACATACAAAAGAAAGAAGGAAAACACCATGCAAATCAGTATTCTGCTGCTAAAACAGATCGTACAACTATTCCTGATGATCCTCATGGGTTACATTATGGTAAAGATCAAATTTTTAAAAGAAGAAGACAGCAAAGTGATCTCAAAGATCATACTCTATCTGATCGTACCATCTGTGATCATCACTGCATTTCAGGTAGACTATACCCCAAGCATTATGAAAGGACTGGCAGTTGCATGTATCGCATCTGTGATCCTGCAGTTTTTATTACTGTTTGTCACATGGATCATGGGAAAAATGTTTCATTTAAACACGGTGGAATACACATCTGCCTACTATTCCAACTCAGGAAATCTGATCGTACCATTAGTTACCTATATCTTAGGAAAAGAATGGGTCATCTACGGCTGTGTCTTCATGAGTGTCCAATTATTCTTCATCTGGACCCACTGCAAATGTAAGATTAGTGGAGAAACAGAGATCAGTTTAAAGAAGATTCTGTTAAATATAAACATGATCTCTGTATTCGCAGGAGTCTTCTTATTCTTCACGAAGATCAGATTTCCAGAGATCATAGGAAATACCCTGTCATCCGTTGGAAGTATGATCGGACCATTAAGTATGATCGTCACAGGAATGCTGATCGCAGGCGTCGATCTAAAGAAAGTATTTACAAACAAAAGAATCTACCTGGTCACATTCATCCGATTAGTGATCGAACCGATCATAGCACTGGCAGTCATTATTCTGTTAGGAATGAAAAACTGGCACCCACAGGCAGAAAACATCATCCTGATCACATACATGGCAGCGATCACACCATGCGCCTCAACGATCACACAGATGTGTCAGGTGTACGGAAACGATTCGAAATATGCAAGCGCAATCAATGTAATGACGACATTGCTGGCGGTGGTTACGATGCCGGTGTTTGTTTATTTTTATATGAATCTGCAATGTAAAATATTGCCAAAAATGATAATGATAGTATAATAAGAGATAATCAAAAAGAGAACTTACATACAAGCGGGTAAGTTCTCTTTTTGATTGTACATTCTTCAAAAATTTATAATGGAGTAAGATTTTACTGTCTATAATACTCCAAGAAATCACGAAGCTTCACAGAAGCATCCTCAAGCACTTCCACACGAGGCAGATAAACTACTCTGAAATGATCCGGATCCTTCCAGTTAAATCCACTTCCATGAACGATCAGGATCTTTTTCTCACGAAGCAGATCCAGAGCAAACTGTTCATCATTTGTAATGTTAAACTTCTTTGTATCAATCTTCGGGAAGATATAAAAAGCAGCTTTTGGTTTCACTGCACTGATACCAGGGATATCACACAACGCATTATAAATAAACTCTCTCTGTTCGTAAATACGTCCACCAGGAATGATGTAATCATTGACACTCTGATGACCGCCAAGTGCTGTCTGGACAACTGCCTGCGCAGGAACATTCGAACAAAGTCGCATATTTGATAACATATTTAACCCTTCAATATAATCCCTCGCGATCGCCTTATTACCACTTAAGATCATCCATCCGATACGGAAACCAGCGATCATATGAGACTTGGATAAACCAGAGAATGTCACACAGAACAGATCTGGAGCCAGAGAAGCAATAGATACATGTTTTTCTCCATCCATCACCAGACGGTCATAAATCTCATCAGAGAAAATCATCAACTGATGTTCTCTCGCAATATCAACGATCTGCTGTAAGACTTCTCTTGGATAAAGAGCTCCCGTTGGATTGTTAGGATTGATCAGAACGATCGCCTTTGTACGGGAATTTACCTTTCGCTTGATATCTTCCATATCAGGATACCATTCAGACTGTTCATCACAGATATAATGAACTGCTTTCCCACCAGCAAGCGTTGCACAAGCCGTCCATAAAGGATAATCCGGAGAAGGGATCAAGATCTCATCCCCATCATCTAATAAAGCAGACATTGACAGATTGATCAGCTCACTGACACCATTTCCAGTATAAATGTCATCGATATCAACATTTGGAATTTTCTTAAGCTGCGCATACTGCATGATCGCCTTTCTTGCAGCAAATAATCCCTGAGAAGCAGAATATCCCTGGCAGTCAGCTAACTGATGTCTCATATCATAGATGACTTCATCCGGGGTTCTGAAACCAAATGGAGCAGGATTCCCGATATTTAATTTTAGGATATGAGTTCCATTATGTTCCATGCGGTTCGCTTCATCTACGACAGGACCACGTACATCGTAAAGTACATTATCTAATTTGGTAGATTTGCTAAATGTTCTCCTTGGAGAAGTTTCCAGATTCACAGCATTCCCTCCATTTCCAGAAAGCCAGTCAGCATCGACATCAAGAGTCTCAGATAAGAAATGAAGAATCTCCGCGCGAGGAACCGTCTTGCCGCTGACATACTGGCTGATATGACTTTTCCCGACTTTGACTCCAGCAGTCTCTGCTGCATGAATAAGATCAACCTGTTTCATATGTTTTTGTTCCATTGCAGACTTCAAACGATCTGCAAAGGTAAATGTCTGATTCATAACACCCTCCGATAAAAGTTCAAAATAAAATTCAAAGTTCAAATGATTTTGTTTAATATAGCACAAAAACAAGAAAAGTTCAATGAAAAGTTCAAAATAAAAGCCAAAAGTTCAAAGGAACAATATACGAAATAAGAAAAAAAATTAAAGTTCGACAAAAAGTACAAAGATTTGTATTGAAATTTAGAAAATATATGCTATACTCTGGAAAGTATAGATAATTAACACAAAGTGTAAAAATAAATGGGGATGGAATAGAATATGGAAGCAACAAGATTACAGATGCAGAACTTCCTGATCTTTTTATTAGATCTGGTGGGAGTTACTGTTGGTTATTTTGCAGCAGTATGGCTGCGGTTTGGAAATATTGAAACAGGGTATACCGTGATGGGGAACGATACGTATTATCGTTGGCTCATTGCGATCGTGGTACTTATGATGATCTACTTTCTGTTTCGTCCGAATCGTGGTTTTTTTAAGCGCAAATTTATAGAAGAAATGAGAATGAATCTGCAGACGGTCATTCTGATGGCAGCAGGAATGGCAATGGTCGCATTTCTGATCCAGGATGCAGAAGATTATTCCAGATTTATTTATATCTTTACTTCTGGATTTGGCTTTGTATGGATGCAGATCACACATCGAGTTTATCGGAAATATTGGCTATCAAGAAGAAAGGATCATTCTTATGCAAGAAAGATGATGATCATCACAACGAGTGATCATGCAGAAGAAGTGATCGGAAACATCATGGAAGAGAAGAACTGGGACCTGTGGATCACAAGTGTTGCAGTTGTGGACAAAGATATGACAGGATGGCTTATCAACGAGATTCCGGTTGTAGCACATTCATATCGAAGTATTTTTGAATATGCGATGCGGTCGGTTGTAGATGAAGTATTCTTATATATACCGATGGATGACGAATTTCCAATCGCGATGACGGTACAGAACCTTGAGGACATGGGAATTAAGACGAATCTTAACATTTCTCAGTTCCAGATCAATGAGAATCTGGAACGATCACTGGAGAAGGTTGGACCTTATGAGAGTGTAAGCTTCTCTGGTCATAATGTATCATTTATCATGCTGATGATGAAGAGAGCAATGGATATTGCCGGGGGATTGGTTGGAATGTTGATCACAGCGATCGCAGTGATCATCGTCGGACCACTGGTGAAGCTAGAATCACCGGGGCCGCTGTTCTTCTCACAGAAGAGAGTTGGGAAGAATGGAAGAATCTTCAAGATCTATAAGATCCGTTCAATGTATCAGGATGCAGAAGAGCGCAAGAAAGAGCTTATGGCGCAGAATGAGATGGACGGCTTGATGTTTAAGATGAAAGACGATCCGAGAATCACCAAGGTTGGAAAGTTTATCAGGAAGACTAGTATTGATGAACTTCCACAGTTTTGGAATGTACTGAAAGGGGATATGAGTCTGGTAGGGACAAGACCACCTACAGTGGATGAGTTTGAACAGTATAGTGCTTACCATAAGAAAAGACTTTGCCAGAAGCCTGGGCTGACTGGAGTTTGGCAGGTGAGTGGAAGAAGTACGATCACGGACTTTGAGGAGATTGTTCAGATGGATGTTGATTATATTGATCATTGGTCTATCTGGAGGGATATTGGGATATTGTTTAAGACAGTGTGGCTTGTTGTTTGTGGGGATGATGGGGCACAGTAGGTAGATTTGAGAGTGTGGATTAGTTGATTGTTGATTGAATGAAGGGGACTATCAAATTGAAAAAAAGAGGTAACAAGAATTTAAGAATTGCGATGATCGGTCATAAGGTTGTTCCATCTAGAAGAGGTGGAATTGAACGTGTATTGACGATTATGTGTCCATTAATGATAAAAAAAGGCCACCAAGTAACATGCTTTAACCGATCTGGCGATAAAGTGGAAAATGAATATGTAAAAACTGTAAAAAGGAAAAAGTATAGGGGAGTTCAGTTAAAGAAAGTAATAACGATCAATAAAAGAGGATTAGCAGCGATGACATCCTCTTTTTCTGCTGCAATTTGTGCAGCATTTGGAAAATATGATGTTGTACATTTTCATGCAGAAGGACCAAGTGCATTTCTATGGATTCCGAAACTGTTTGGAAAGCGCTGTATCGTAACGATTCATGGAATTGACTGGGCGAGAGATAAATGGAAACACGGATTTGGTTCCAGATATATTAAGTTTGGGGAATATATTGCAGCAAAGTATGCAGATGAAGTGATTGTATTAAGTGAAAAAGTACAGAAGTATTTTAAGAAGTTTTATGACAGGGATACTGTTTTGATTCCGAATGGGGTTATGACACATGAGAATCGGAAAGCAAATTTGATCACTCAGAAATTTGGACTTCATAAGGATGAGTATATTTGTGCGTTATCACGACTGACAGAAGAAAAGGGAATACATTTCTTGATTGAGGCTTATAAGGAACTCAAAACAGATAAGAAACTGGTGATTGCTGGGGCTACGAGTGATACGGATGGGTACGTGAAGATGCTGAAAGAGATGGCTGGAGATGATCCGAATATTATCTTTACTGGATTTGTTTCAGGGAAGTTGCTGGAAGAGATTTATAGTAATGCTTATGTTTATGTGTTGCCTTCTAAGTTAGAGGGAATGCCACTTAGTCTGCTTGAGGCTATGAGCTATGGAAACTGTGTGATCGGGTCTGATATTGCTGAGATTGCTGATGTGGTTGAGGATAAGGCGATATTGTTTAAGAAGGCTAATGTTGAGGACTTGAAGGAGAAGCTGCAGATGGTTTGTGATGATGTGGAGCTTGTGGAGAAGTATAAGAGTGAAGCGTCTGGGTATATTTGTGGTAGGTATAATTGGGAAGATGTTGTGAATAGAACTGTTGAGGTTTATAGAGGAAAGAAAAGTTGCAAGGAAAAATTAGTAGAGAATAGTAGTGTGGCTTCTATTTGAGGTTGTTAAGGTGAAAGGAAAGCAAAATGATTAGAGTATTACAGTGTGTAAATGATATGCATCGAGCTGGATTAGAAACGATGCTTATGAATTATTATCGAAATATCGATCGAACAAAGATTCAATTTGATTTCTTGACACATAGACCAGATAAGAGTGATTATGATGATGAGATTTTGAGTCTTGGTGGAAAAGTTTATTATGCACCAAGATTATATCCACAGAATTATCCAGCATATTTCAAATATATGAAAAAGTTTTTTGCAGAACATCCCGAATATCAGATAGTTCATTCTCATATTGATTCTATGAGTTATTTACCTTTATTAGCTGCGAAGAAAGCAGGGGTTCCAATTAGAATTGCACATAGTCATAATACATCTATTGACAAAGACTTTAAGTATATTTTAAAACAGTATTTTAGAAAGAAGATCACAAAGGCAGCTAATTATTATTGTGCATGTGGTCAAGAAGCAGGAAAATTCTTATTTCCAAGAAAAAGTTTTACATTCATCCCAAATGCAATAGAAGTAGATAAATTTTTATATAATAAGGAAATAAGAGATAAAAAACGAAAAGATCTTGGATTGACAAATGAATTTGTTGTTGGACATGTTGGAAGATTGAGTTATCAGAAAAATCATGAATTGTTAATTAAAGTTTTTAATGAGCTTCATAAGAAAGATGCTAATACAATATTATTATTGATTGGTGTTGGAGAGAAGGAAGATGAAATTAGAAAACAGGTTCATGAGCTGAAATTAGATGAATGTGTAAGATTCTTAGGTAACAGAGATGATGTAAATGAGCTGTATCAGGCAATGGATGTGTTTGTAATGCCTTCATTGTTTGAGGGAATTCCGGTGGTTGGAGTTGAAGCACAATTTGCTGGGTTGCCTTGTGTGTTTTCTGATAAGGTGCCGGTGGAAGTGAAGTTTAGTAGTAAAACACAATTTGTTGGTTTGAATTCGAAATTAGAAGACTGGATAAAAGCTATTGAAAAATATAAAGGGACAGAAAAAAATATTGCTGTGGAAGATTTAGAAAATAGCCAGTATGACATTAAAAAAGCTTATGCAATATTACAAAATTATTATTTAGATATGGCAAGTAAGAAAGGATTATAATATGGCAGGTCACAAAAGTATTAAAAGAATAATACATCGTTGTGCTGAAGAAGTAGATGCAACAAGAAGAATAGCAAAAGTTACTTCATTAAAAGAAGGACTTGAAACATTTAGAGCAAAAGTTGATATACAGATTATGAATAGAAATGGTTACTATGAAAATGAAGCTAGGAAAAAACATTTGTTGCGTAAACATGATATAATGTTACGTTATTATGAAAAAACATTTGGTATTTTTTTAGAAACATATGATTATAATCATGGGAATGAAGAATTACCTAAATCAGAATATTCAGATTGTATATGGGTTTGCTGGTGGCAAGGATTAGAACAGGCACCAGAAATTGTGAAGATTTGTGTGGAATCTATTAAGAAAAATGCCGGAGATCATAGAGTTATTATATTAACAGATGATAATTATAAGCAGTATGTAGATATTCCTGAATGGGTTGAGGAGAAGAAAAATAAAGGAATTATAAGCAGAACACACTATTCCGACATTTTAAGATTAGCATTGTTAGCACAACATGGAGGAATGTGGATAGATTCTACATTTTACTGTACAGATAATGTATTAGATGACTATTTTAAATGGCCGTTATGGTCAATAAAAAGGCCTGATTATTTTCATGCATCTATTGCATCAGGATATTTTGCAAATTATTCATTCGCTTGTACTCAGGAAAATAGATGGGTATTTCAAACTATCTTAGACTTTTTATTAGAATATTGGAATAAAAATGATATATTAACGGATTATTTGTTTTTGGATTATTTGATTGTATTAGTTCAAAAATATGATGATAGAATTGCTGAAATATTTAAGGAGATAAATTCCAATAATTCACAGTGTGATGAATTGTATAAAATTATGGAGGAATCATTTGATCAGGAAAAATGGAATGCTATGAAGAAAGATACGGCTTTATTTAAATTGAGTTGGAAGTATGAGTATCCTTTGCAGAAGGATGGAAAAGATACGTTTTATGGTAGGTTAATGAAAAAACAGCTGGATTATTAATGGGGAGAATATTTATGAACGAGTTTTTAAAAAGTGATTTGTATAGATATTCGGGAAAGAAGAGTATAAAATCATTTCTTGATTGTTATAGAAAAGAAGCTGGATTTAGATTTTCTGTAGCATATAGGCTTATAAATTCAAAGGGGTTAGAAAAAATTGTTGGAATTTTTTTATGGGTAATTAGAAATAAACAATTGATACAAATTTCTAGACATACAAAAATTGGTTATGGATTGTATATTAGTCATGGAGGTCCTGTTGTAGTAAATCCAACGACGATAATTGGAAATAATTGTAATTTATCCCAGTTTGTTACGGTAGGGTCTAATGAAGCAAAAGCAGCAGTGATAGGAGATAATGTATATATTGGACCCAATTGTTGTATTGTAGAAGATGTTGAAATAGGAAATAATGTAACTATAGGAGCTGGTAGTGTAGTTACTAAAAATCTCCCAGAGAATTCTACTTGTGCAGGGAATTATGCAAAAGTATTGAATTTTAATAATCCGGGTCGATATATTCAAAATAAATATTCTTGTTGATATATTTAAATTTGCAGAAAGGAATGTAATGAAAAAAATATTATTTGTAATGCCTTCTTTGGATAGTGGTGGGGCAGAAAAAAGTCTAGTAAATCTTTTGAATATTATGGATTTAGAAAAATATAGAATAGATTTATTATTATTAAAGAAAGAAGGATTGTTTTTACAGCAAGTTCCAAAGAATGTGAATATTTTAGATACACCTATAGAATTAAAATATGCATATAAAATAGATAAAAAAATATTTAAATCATTTTCTGGTCTTAGATCTGGAATGTTACGAATAATTAGTACATTAATATGCAAAATTCTTTATAAGGAACATGCTAGACAGCAGAGATGGATCAAATATTATAAAAATTATTTATCTAACTTAGAAAGAAAATATGATGTGGCTATTGGTTTTTTGGAAGGTGATGCATCATATTATGCTATAGACAAAGTGGTAGCTGATAAGAAAATATTATGGATACATAATGATTTTAATGAAATTAAAAAAAGTGAAAATGCAGGCATTTACGAAGAATATTTTAAAAAGGCAGATAAAGTAGTTAGTATTTCTGATAGATGTGTCAAAATTTTAAAGGAAAATTATCCATATTTAAAAAATAAATTTGTATATTTACCTAATTTAACATCAGGTAAATTATTAAGAAAATTATCAAGCCAATATGAAGTGACAGAATTTGAACATAATGAATATAATCTTTTATCAATTGGACGTTTAACAAAGCAAAAAGGATATGATTTCGCAATTGATGCACTCAAAATTTTGAGAGATAAGGGAATAAAAGTTCATTGGTGGATTATTGGGGCTGGAGAACTTGATAAAGAGTTGAAAAAACAAGCTAATGATAGAGAAGTAGATAAATTTATTACGTTTTTAGGATTAAAAGAAAATCCGTATCCGTATATTAAAAAATGTGATTTGCTGGTTCAGTCATCTAGATGGGAAGGAAAATCTGTAGTTTTAGATGAAGCAAAAATATTAGGAAAACCTATATTAGCTACGAGGTATTCTACAATAGAGGATCAATTATTAGAAAGAAAAGAGGGATTGATTGTAGAAATAACGCCTAAGGCAATTGCCCAAGGAATTAATATGTTAATAAATGATAAATTATTATATAGAGAAATACAAAATTTTTTAAAAAGTAACAAATATGATAATGAAAAAGAGATTATAAATTACTATAAAATATTTGAAAATTGATAGTGATAGAATATAAAAAGGGAGGTTGTAAGTGCATAGAATGAAAACAATAACAGTGATAACACCGACATATAATAGATGTAAAACATTACATAGAGTGTATAACAGTCTTGTTTCACAAACATATAAAGATTTTGAGTGGCTTGTAATAGATGATGGATCTACTGACGATACAAAAGAGTTAATTCAAAATTATATAAAAGAAAATAAAATTGATATAAGATACTATTCTCAAGAAAATCAAGGAAAACATATGGCTTTAAATAAGGCTATGCAATTGATTGATAGCGAATATATAACAGTAATTGATTCGGATGATGAATTTTTACCTAATGCCTTTGAAGTTTTTTTGAAATATTGGAATGAAATAGAGGATAAAAGCTTATATAAAAGTGTAACTTGCCGATCATATAATCCTATTTCTGGACAAGTTGAAGGAACAGAAATAAAAAATATGAGCGGGTATCATGATGCTAGAACGTTAGATGCTAGAATAAAAGAAAAAAATAAAGGCGAAAAATGGTCACTTGATAGAGCATGTGTATTTAAGGAATTTCCATATCCAGATTTAAAAGGATATAATGGAGAATCCTTGCATTTTATTCCAGAAGCTATTGTGTTTGACGCAATGTCCAGAAAATATTATGAAAGATTTATTAATGAGCCTTTAAGAGGATATTATCATGATCAAGAAAATGCAATTACATCAAGGAGTAGTTCACGTAGTAATGCAAATTATTATTTATGGAGACATACATTGAATGATATATTAGATTATTTTTTTTATGATATATTATATTTTATCAAAGCAGCAGTAGGTATTACTTTTGATGGTATAGCAACAGGAAGATCATTAAAAACAATTTTAAAAGAATTAAAATTAAAAAGGATAAAAATATTAGTAGCTGTTTTATCACCTATGGGATATATATTAAATAAAATACGGAAAGAATAAAAATAAATATATTATGATATGTGTTGATTGAGTAGGGATAATAGGGAGATTAAAGCAAATGAACATGAATGTAGATGAAATATTACTGAGTATAATAATTCCGGTATATAATGTCGAAAATTATTTAGAAAAATGTGTGGAATCAGTTCTGTCTAATAGAATATTAAGTGAAATAATATTGGTAGATGATGGATCGACAGATTTGTCATCTAATATATGTGATTCATTAGCAGATAAATATCAGAGAGTATCTGTTTTGCACAAAGCCAATGGAGGGTTATCAAGTGCGAGAAATTATGGATTAAAGAAAGCCAAAGGAAGATATGTGGCCTTTGTGGATTCAGATGATTGGTTAGAACAAGGCGCTTATGATAAATTATTTAATTGTGTTAAAGAAGATATTGATATTTTGAAATTTTCATATTGTCTTGATTGTCCAAATGAAATAATATCAGTACATAATATATTAAAGGATGGAATATATGAAAGAGAAAGTATAGAAAAAAGTATATTGCCGTTAGCATTTGGTGGGGATAAATTGGCAGATTCAACAATTTCAAAAATAAATTTATCAGCGACATCCAATATTTATCGCCGAAAATTTATTGAAAATAATAGTTTAGAATTTGTTTCTGAAAGAGAAGTTGGAAGTGAGGATTTTTTATTTAATTTAGAGGCACTTATTTGTACTGAAAAAATACAAGTTGTAGATTTATGTTTATATCATTATGTGCAAAGAGAAGGAAGTTTAACAAAACAGTATAGGGGAAAAATGTATAATCAATATATAAAATTATGTAAATATTTATATGATTATATGATAGAAAAAAATTGTGTTAATGAGTATAAAGAATATTATCAGCATTTTTATAGTTGTCTTATGTATCTTTGCTTATGGAATGAATGCAATGAATATGCGCCAGGAACAAAAAAGGATAAAGTAAATAAAGTTAAAAGAATTTTAAAAGAAGATGATTTACAAACGAATATTAGAAAAATACGAGTAAGAGATTTAAAAAGTAAGATTTTAAAAAAATTAATTATACTGAGAGCAGCGAAAATAATATATAGATTAAAATCATCATAAGATGTATTCTTTTTATATCAATTTTTCTAGGAATGGTAAAAACGACACCTGATCTACTATCTATGGGCTGTATTTGGATTAACTAATTAACTTAAATAATATTAGGAAAGTTGATAAATCAAGTTTTTTATGCAATTTCAATAAAAATATACAGAGAGGTTAGGAATAAAAATGAAATTATATTTTAAATATGGAAAAATAAAACTGGGAATATTACTTAGTTTTTTTCTATCATTTTCCTTTATATATATGCCTTATGTAAATCAAACATGTTATTATTATTTTAATGTGTTAGTAAGAATTATTGTTACATGGTATATATTCATGAATTTAAAGTGGATACAAAAATCAAAATTAAAAATAGGGTGTTATATATATATAGTTTATGGAGCTATTATTATTATTTCAAATATCGTAAACGGAACATTGGAACAAATAGTTATAGTTAATGTATTATTAAATACTATTATTTTTCCTTTTTTTATCATTCAACATGGCAAAGGAAATTTATACAGTGCACTAAAAGCATTTGTATTTTCTTTTATTGTACAAATAATAATAAATGATTTTTTAATGATAGTTTTTGGTAATGTTTTTACAGGCGATGGCATAAGCAATACTTTTTGGTTAGGAAATAAATTTAATGTTGGATATGCTCATTTATTATGCTTGATTTTTTTCTATATATTAAAAAATAATACTAAGTTTTTTAATATAAAAGTGGCTATATTAACAGCATATACATTAATAGTTTCAATTTATGTAAATTGTGATACAGTTATTATTGCAAATGTACTATTAATAGTATTATTAATGTTTAGAAAAAAAACAGAGGCATTTATGTCTAATAAAATAGCTGTATTAATATTTATGCTATTGTGTGCATTAATATTAGTCTTTTCAGATGTAGCAACATCAGGAATAATATTTAATTTTATGAAATCAGTTTTTAGCGATGATGGTACGATGACAGGAAGATTACCTATATATACTGTATTACCGATAATAATAATGCAAAAATTTGTTTGGGGATATGGATATAATAATTTAGTAGTATATCATGCGACAAGAGCATACAATGCACAAAATGGCATGTTGGAAATTGTGGTAAATTATGGAATATTAGCTGCAGTTTGCTTTGGGATAATAATTTTATATTCATGTAAGAAAGGAAAAAACTTTGAACATTATGTATTGTTAAGTATTGTATGGATTTTTATTTTTTTATCTTCTATAGAGGTGACTTATGGTATACAAATGATTTTATATATGTCGCTATTAGCGGTTTTATCGCAAGATACAAAATAATATATAGAAAAGATAAAATTGGGAGATTTATATGAAAAAAGTTAGTGTGATTATACCAGTATATAATGTACAAGAGTATTTAAAAGAATGTTTAGAGTCAATAATAAATCAAACGTATAAAAAAATTGAAATAATTATTATAAACGATGGTTCGACAGACGATTCTGGATCAATATGTAAATTATATCAACAAAAAAACAAAAATATAATTTATATTGATAGTAAAAATGAAGGAGTCAGTATAGCAAGAAATAAAGGAATTGCAAGTGCAACAGGGGATTATTTAGTATTTGTTGATGCTGATGATGTAGTCAGTAAAAATTATATTGAAATGTTAGTTATGTTAATAAAAAAATCGCAAATGGGAATTATTGGATATACAAATGATAAATTAAATTTAAGTATTAAGGTAGATCATAATATCAGATTAGAAAAAAAAGATAATGTTTTGTATCAAATATTAAGTGGAAATAAATATGAAGGATATTTATGGAATAAGATATTTGATTACAGAATTATAAAGAAAGAAAAAATTAAATTTCAAGAAAAAATTTCTGTTTGGGAGGATTTATTGTTTGTGGCTGAATACATGCAAAGAATAAATACCTGTGCAATTATTGATTCTTCGTATTATTTTTATAGAAGTCGTGCTAATAGTGCAGTGAATAAAATAGATTTAAAAAAGACGGAAGACAAGCTTAATATTGCAAAAAAATTGTTACAAATAGAATTTATGAATTCAGAATGTATGGAAGTTGTTCGATTAAGATATTTTGGAATATTATACGAATATGCAATAAGAAAAGGAAAATTAGGATTACTTTCAAAAGAAGAGAAAAGAAATATATTGAATGAATTAAATGAAAATAGATATATAGATAAATTAAGTTGGAAAGAAAAGATAAAATTTATTATATGGAAATTGTAGGTAAGAAGTCTGGACAACTTACGAGGAGTGATAGATAAAAGATTATATATAAAATTATTAGAAAAAAGGATACTAATATTTAAATTTTAAGAGAAAATTTATTTTGGTGTATTTTTTGATATAAAGGGAAAATATTCCTTATGATAGAGTAATAAAATATTTTTATATTAATAACGCATGTATTAAAAAATGATAGGAGATGGAAAAATTATTATGAAAAAAATAGGTATTATTACGTTTCACTGTTCTTACAATTATGGATCAGTTTTGCAAGCATATGCATTACAAAAATATCTTATAAATAACGGGTATAATGTAAAAATTATAGATTATCGATCTAAAAATTATGATATGTATCATTTGTTTAAATTATGGATGTTAAAATATCCTTTAAAATTATTAGCGGAAAATCGACATATAAATAGGTTGATTAGACGAAAATATAATTTTCGTCATTTTATAAACGAAAGTATGCATTTGACTAATAAAAAATATTTATATAATGATGATTTAACTGTATTAAACAATGAATTTAATGTATTTATTGCTGGAAGTGATCAAATTTGGAATCCAGTTTGTACAGGCGGCGTTGATTCCAATTTCTTTTTAAATTTTGTAGATGGTAGAGTAAATAAAAGAATTGCTTATGCACCGAGTTTAGCGCATGCTAGTTTCGAAGATAAAATTTTAAATGAAATGTGTGGGTATATAGAGAAATTTGATGCAATTTCAGTTAGAGAAGAGAGTGGTAAAAAAATTTTAAAAAATAATACAAGCAAGAATATAGAAGTTGTATTAGATCCAACTATGTTACTCGAAGAAAAAGATTATAAAACACTGGAAATAAACCCCAAATTTGATAAACCATATATTTTTGTATATATGTTAGAAAAAGATGATCCATGCTTAATTGAGTATGTATCTAAGATTAGTCAAGAAAAAGCAATAGATATTGTATATATTCATTTAAATAACTTATTTAGAGGAAAACATGTACATAATGTTTATGGATGCAAGGTTGGGGAATTTTTATGGTATATAAGAAATGCAAAATATGTAGTTTCAAATTCATTTCACGCCACAGTTTTTTCAATTATTTTTCAAAAAAAATTCTGTACATTTAAAACAGAGAAAAGTTATTCAAGAATGGTAGGACTTTTAAATACACTTGGTTTAGAAGATAGAATTTATAATAAAGAGTTTATGATAGAAAGTGATATAAATTATGATGAAGTTATACTTAAATTGAAAACTTTACGAAAACCTTCAGAAAGTTATTTAATTAAAAGTATTAATGGAGATAGTGATAGATATGAGAATAGAGAAAACTAAGAATGCGTCAAGAAATATTATCTTTGGTATATTATTAAAGCTATATCAGATTTTGTTACCTTTTGTTATACGTACCGTTATGATGTATACAATTGGTGTAGAATATCTAGGATTAAACAGCCTGTTTATATCTGTTCTTCAAGTCTTAAATTTAGCTGAACTGGGTGTTGGTAGTGCAATGGTTTTCAGTATGTATAAACCAATTGCAGAAGATGATACGGTGACAATTTGTGCATTAATGGCGTTGTATAGATTGTATTATCGGATTATAGGAGGCGTGATTTTAGTAGGCGGACTGATTTTGATACCATTTATCCCTAAATTGATTGCTGGTACAGTTCCAGCTGATATGAATATTTATATTTTATATTTAATCAATTTATTAGCAACAGTTTTAACATATTGGTTATTTGCGTATAAAAATAGTATTTTACAGGCTTATCAGCGAACGGATGTTGTTAGTAAAGTTACTATTATTACTGATACTGTCAAATATATATTTCAGGTAGGAGCATTGTACTTTCTACATAATTATTATGCATTTGTGATAGTATTACTTATTTCTCAAATATTGAACAATATCTTAACAGCTATTTTATCAAATAAAATGTTTCCAGAATTTAAACCTAAAGGAAAACTTCCTAAAGAAGAAATCGAAAAAATTAATGGAAAGATTAAAGATTTATTCACCTCTCATCTAGGTTATACGATTGTAAGTTCTGCAGATACAATTGTTATTTCTGCATTTTTGGGTCTTACGGTTTTAGCACAGTACCAGAACTATTATTATATTATGAGTTCTATCATTGGATTTATGTCCATTATATATGCATCTATTATAGCTGGAGTAGGTAATAGTATGTTGACAAAAACAAAAGAGCAGAATTATGAAGAGTTTAAAACTTTTACTTTATTGGTTTCCTTTGTAAGTGGTTTATGTTGTGCATGTTTTATGACATTATACCAGCCATTTATGACAATTTGGATGGGGAAAAGTATGTTGCTTTCACAATTGGTAGTTGTTTTGTTATGTTTTTATTTTTGGTTTTATGAATTGGTAATGATGATCAGTGTTTATAAAGATGCTGGAGGAATATGGCATGAAGATAGATTTAGACCTTTAATTGCTGGAATTACTAATTTGGTTATAAATTTATTATTAGTAAATTTTATGGGACTATATGGAATTATTATATCAACAATTGCAAGTCAGATTTTTATTAGTTTACCTTGGATAGTAAAAAATGTTACCGCATTGATTTTTGATCGAAATCCTAGAGAATATTTTAAAATTATTATAATAAATACATTGAAAGTTTTGTTTTCAACGATAGTAGTTTATTTGATAGTTTCTTTCATTCATATTGGAAATGTCTATGGCTTAATGCTTAAAGGGCTTAGTACAGTTTTTCTGACAGTGTTCTTTTTAATGATTTGCTTTAGGCAAGATGAGCAATATAATAATGCAAAAGAATTGTTGTTTAGACTTTTGAAACTAGATAAAGTATTAAAAAAGAGGTGATCAGCTAATGAACACAAAAGAATTATATACTGAAGATGCTTGTTGTGGTTGTGGAGCTTGTGTTGTAAAGTGCCCTAAAGGTGCGATTTCAATTAAAACAAATGAATTTGGGTTCACATATCCATTTATAGATTCTAATCATTGTATTGATTGTAAAGCTTGCAAAAAGGTATGTTCATTTAATAGTGAAAAGAAAATTAATAAATATAAATGTTATGCGGGTGGAAACCAGGATGATAATTTACTGATGAAATCAGCTAGTGGGGGGATATTTTCAGCCATTGCATATAGATTTATCGAAGAAGGAGGATATGTATGTGGATCAGCATCTTTTTTTGAGCATGGTGAAGTGAGAGTAGAACACATAATTCTAAATAGCTTAGAAAATCTTTATAAATTGCAAGGATCTAAATATGTACAAAGTGATATAGTTAATTGTTTAAGAAGAATCGGAGAATTAATGAAAAAGGGTTTTAAAGTCCTTTTTTCTGGCACTCCTTGCCAAGTAGAAGCTGTAAAATCATTATATGGAAGATATTCAGGTACATTACTATTTACTATCGATATAATATGTCATGGAGTACCTAGTCAAAGTTTTTTTAACGGTTATTTAAAAGAATATCAAAAAAGAAAGAAGCAGGAATTAACTTATATTGATTTTAGAAATAAGAAGTATGGATGGGGATTGACGGGAATAGCTAGATTTAAAAATGGGGATAAAGAAACAATCACTCCTGAAAAATCATCTTATTATAGATATTTTTTAGATGGTGAAATTTACAGAGAAAATTGTTACAAGTGTCCTTATGCTAATCTTAATCGTGTTGGAGATATAACAATTGGGGATTACTGGGGTGTTGAGCAATACAACCCGGAATTGTTAAATGAAGGAAAATTGTCAGAAAAAAAAGGTATTTCGTGTCTATTGATTAATAATAATATAGGAGAAAAAATGCTTAATGAATATGGATCACAATTAGTTGTTTATCCAATTCAAATTAGTAAGGTTTTGATAAGGAATACGCAATTAAAAGAACCTGCCCAACATAGTGAAAAGAGACAGAGACTTTTAAAAAAATTTGAAGATAATGGATATGGTTCAATCGAAAAGTTTTTTTATAGGGAAGTTCTATGGGGAAAAACTAAGAGTATTATAAAAAAAGCTATTCATAGAAATTAACAGTTTTTAAATTATACATATAAGGTTCCTAAGATATTGAAAAATCAGTTTACAAAGTAAATTGTAATATTAAGACTGAAATATTCAAAAAATTCCAAATAAAATACATGAATGTATAACTGTCAGGAGAAAGCACGAGAATGAAGACAATCATAGGAAAAATCATAATAGACATTCTAATATCAATCTATCAGCCATTTTGGTTTGCAATTTTACTATCAATAATGACAATGTTCTTTTATTTATATGTAAAATGTCCGAAAGGAGCAGGAAAAGGATGGAAGGTAGCAGTTTATACATGGATAAGTTATTTCAAAAAAGATAGAGAATTTCGTAAAAAATATATTTTGTTTTTTTATATTACAATGGTATTATTTAAGACATTAATCAATCGAGATATGTGGATGAATCCATTATCTGATGTGTGGGGAGTATGGGGAATATATACATATAATTCAGAGACAGGGCAACGTGTTTTAACCTTAGAATGTATCGAAAATTTTTTTTTGCTTATGCCATACATCATATTAATATTTTGGAATTTTGAAGGAAAGATATTTGGAAAGAAAGTATATATAGGGAAAATTGTACTGGAAAGTATTAAGATAGCTTATTTATCATCTTTGACGATTGAGTTGTTACAGTTACTTTTGAGATTAGGAACATTTCAGATATCAGATTTATTTTTTAATACAGCAGGAGGATTAGTGGGAGGAATTGTTTATTTTCTAGTGAACGCTGTAATGGAACGGATTAGGCGAGCAGGTATTTAAATTTAGAAGAAAATTAAGAAATTAACTTATAAAGTAAAAAATATATTAAGTAATAAATATGGAAAAATTGAAAACGAAGATTATTTTTTGAAAAAAGAGTTTTTATATTGTGAAGGGGAGAATATACGAATGAATACAACATTAATCATCATGGCAGCCGGAATCGGCTCCAGATTTGGAGAAGGAATCAAACAGTTAGCCCAGATGGGACCGAATGGAGAGATCATCATGGATTATTCCATTCATGATGCAAAAGAAGCAGGATTTAATAAAGTAGTCTTTATTATCCGCAAAGACATTTTCAAGGAGTTCGAAGAGATCATTGGAAACAGGATCAAAGAACAGATTGATGTAGAATATGTATTTCAGGAATTAGATGATCTGCCAGAAGGTTTTGAAGTACCAGAAGGAAGAACAAAACCATGGGGAACAGGTCAGGCAGTCTTATGCTGTAAAGATGTAGTGAAAGAACCATTTGTGATCATCAATGCAGATGATTATTATGGAAAAGAAGCATTTGTGAAACTGCATGATTTCTTAGTATCCGGAGAAGACCTTGGAAGAGAATTTACCATGGGAATGGGCGGATTCATTTTAAAGAACACATTAAGTGACAATGGAACAGTGACCAGAGGAGTCAGTGTTGTCGATGAGAATGGTTTATTAAGTCAGGTACATGAAACAACAGGAATCGAAATGGGAGAAGACGGACAGATCAAATGTGACAGCGAAGAAGTACAGAAATGGATTAGTCCAGAAGATAAAGTATCCATGAACATGTGGGCAGGATATCCAGAATTTTTGGATTTCTTAGCAGAGGATTTCAAAGATTTTCTTGCGAATGTGGAAGAAGGAGATTTAAAGAGCGAATATCTGTTACCGAACATCGTGGACAAGCTTTTGAAAGAAGAAAGAGCGAACGTGAAGGTGTTGGAGACACAGGATCGTTGGTTTGGAGTTACATATAAGGAAGATAAAGAGACTGTGCAGGAAGCTTTTGCAGGATTAATCCGTGATGGGATTTATAAGGCGAAGCTTTGGGAGTAGATAGGTAGTGATTAGCCAATAGAATGTGATCTTTAATAAGAATATATTCTATTGGCCATATCAATTTATGGCAATGTGATGAACATATATATCAGATATTGATATGGGTCTTATTACAAAGGGAGTAGTCATGGATAAGAAATTAATAGAGGATGCGTATAGAAAATTAAAAGGAAGTGTGTATTTGGATAAGACACTTCCGTTTTTAAAGTTTCCACTTAAGTTCCCAGGGACATTAAGAAATCAGTCTATAAAATGAATAGTTATAATGAGTAAAAAATACGAAAAAATTTGAAAAATAGGTTCACTTTTGATAAAAATGGATTTTTATATTATAAAGGGATACACATATAAATTTAAAATAAAAAAAGTAAGAAAAGCTATTTTAACATATGGAATAGTTGGGTTATATAAAAGATATAAGAGATGTGCTAAGATAGAAGTATTGAAAAAAAATTAACCCAATGAGAATTTAAGGTCTCGGAATTTAAGGCCCTTGAGATCTTAAGAAAATAGTTTACAAAGTGAATTATTGAATCGAATGGGGTGCGGACGGATTCTGGGATTAATTTACGCTGGTACTAGACTTCATCTGTATTACATTGGATTGATTCAAACTAAAATATTTTAAGATTTTTAAGATATTAAATAATCAGTCTATTAGCCAATAGGCGTATGTTTTTATAAGAGGAAAAGAACTTATGAAGTTTAGAGAGTGTATGCAAGAGTTAAAAAGATTATTAAAAAATAATAAGTGGATGATAGTCTTTTTAATAATTGTTTTATTTATTAGAATAAAAAACTCGGAAGTCCCAGTTATAAAATTAATTTCAAATATTCCCATTATAACTACAATATTATTAAAACCAAGGGAAAATACTGTATATGCAGAGGTTATAGATTTTTTTGATATATTGGGAATGTCTTTTTTGGCAAGTTTGGTATTTTTATTTTTTAGTGTGACTTTTCCCAATATGAAAAAAAGTAAATGGATTAGAAGAAAGATAGAGGAAAGAATAAAGCATATTTTGAAAAATATAAAAGATATTACGATAGAATGTGTTGGTTTTTATCATCAATCTCCTCAATTTCCTAAAAATACATTTGAAAATTATAATGATGAAGATATTAGATGGATATTAGATAATGTTGCTTTTGATAAACCCATATGTCTGCAGGAAGGTAAATATATATTAGGATATCAATATATGTATGAGAAGGCAGAAGAAATTAAAGAAGAGATTGAAAACATATTGGTTAATTATTTAGAGTATATCAGTAATCAGGAGAATGAAATTTTAAATGAGTTATTAGATTGTAAATATTTACAAGGATGTATAAAAAGATATCAGAGTTATTCAATAAGTGGACAAGTTGAGATTCCAAGAGAAACTTTAGAGGAAGCAATGAAAGTAAATCCCAAAATGATTACAATGGGTGGAATTGTGATAGGTGATTGTACGATAGAAGATGATGATATAAAAAATGGTATTGAAATATATAAAAAGGTACAAAAGATATGGAAACTTACAATTGATTAGAATTTAAGGGCACGTAGATATTATACAACTTAAGTTCCCAGGGACCTTAAGAAATCAGTCTATAAAGTGAATAGTTATATTGAATAAAAAATACGAAAAAATTTGAAAAATAGGTTCACTTTTTGCAAAAAAGGAACTTTTATATTGTAAAGGGGAGAAAATACGAATAAATACAACATTAATTATCATGGTAGCCAGAATCGGCTCTAGATTTGGAGAAGGTATCAAACAGTTAGCACAGATGGGACCAAACGGAGAGATCATCATGGATTATTCTATTCATGATGCAAAAGAAGCAGGATTTAATAAAGTCGTCTTTATTATTCGAAAAGACATTTTCAAGGAGTTCGAAGAGATCATCGGAAACAGGATCAAAGAACAGATAGATGTTGAGTATGTATTTCAGGAGCTTGATGATCTGCCAGAAGGTTTTGAAGTGCCAGAAGGAAGAACAAAACCATGGGGAACAGGACAGGCAGTCTTATGCTGCAAAGATGTAGTGAAAGAACCATTTGTGATCATCAATGCAGATGATTATTATGGAAAAGAAGCATTTGTGAAACTGCATGATTTCTTAGTATCCGGAGAAGACCTTGGAAGAGAATTTACCATGGGAATGGGCGGATTCATTTTAAAGAACACATTAAGTGACAATGGAACAGTGACCAGAGGAGTCAGTGTTGTCGATGAGAATGGTTTATTAAGTCAGGTACATGAAACAACAGGAATCGAAATGGGAGAAGACGGACAGATCAAATGTGACAGCGAAGAAGTACAGAAATGGATTAGTCCAGAAGATAAAGTATCCATGAACATGTGGGCAGGATATCCAGAATTTTTGGATTTCTTAGCAGAGGATTTCAAAGATTTTCTTGCGAATGTGGAAGAAGGAGATTTAAAGAGCGAATATCTGTTACCGAACATCGTGGACAAACTTTTGAAAGAAGAAAGAGCGAACGTGAAGGTGTTGGAGACACAAGATCGTTGGTTTGGAGTTACATATAAGGAAGATAAAGAAACTGTGCAGGAAGCTTTTAGAGAGTTGATCGCTGATGGGGTTTATGCGGAGATGCTTTGGGAGTAGATGAATAGGTGGTAGCCAATAGGATGTGGTTTTTGTTAGGATCATGTTTTATTGGCTATGTTATTATATGATTAAGAGTTTAGAAATTAGAAGAAGTGGGAAAATTAAATAGGTAATATGATTTTAGATGTTAATGAATAATATATTAATAAATATTTGTTAATAATAAAAAAATTTAGGTTGAAGATTTATCAGCAATCAAAATAAAGGGAGAGAGGAAGAAAAATTTTATACAGATATCCAAAGTAGATTATTATATTTTTGACATCTTTGTATGATGTTGATATTATATTATAATAAAAGTAGTTAAATCAATGAATAAAAAGCAAAATAGAATTAAAAATTAAAGATTGAAAATCAGGAGGAAGATAAAATGGGAATATCTAAAAAGAAGAAACAAGATATATTACCTGATGAAATTAAAGCAAATATATACGATAAAATTCAATTGTTAGTCGATTTTCATGGAATAACTAGATTAGAAATAGAAAAAACACAAGAAAAAATTAAGGATATTTTATCATCAGATATTTATAGTAGGCAAGAAGATGAATTTTTACAAGAAGAATTAGAAGCTTATGGAGAAAGACATGATATTTCACAAGCATCATTAAGAAGATTTTATGATATAGAAAATGTTGTTAGATATTATTCCAAAGACAAAACAGAAATTATCACTATAAGTAGAATGTTTATTTCGATAAGTCTGAATTATAAGGTTGCACACAAATTAAAAGATAATATTAAATTGATAGCAGAATTAGTGGAATTATTTAGTAAAGAAGGATATTTTGAAGTAGAGGGTGTATATTTAATAAAAAGTGATAGTATATATTGTAAATCTTTATATAGATTATATCAGTGCTATGATAAAAATATGTTTGGAGATGCGGGGTATTTATTGCAGAAAAAAGAAAACAAAATTTTACCAGAATCAACAGCTATATGCAATAGGTTTAAATATGATATTTATGATGTGAGTATAATAAAATCAGTTATTAAAGGAATTACAACAGGTGAGCAAGAAATATATGAAGGAAGGTTAAAAACTATAGTATCGTTTGAAGTTTTGAATGAAGAAACATATATTAATATAAAAGAAACAATGGAAGAGTTGAATAATATTTCTTTTAAATTATTTATGAGTCATATAACTAGCAATTTTGCAAATGATTTAATTCTAGGAAAAACAGATAAGGTAAAAGAAGGAGTGAATATAAATGAGCAAAGATGATAAAAAGAAGGGGTATGTAAAAGCTAGAAATATTTCAATAACGAAAAGAGAAAAGGTAAAAGTAGAATTTCATGCATCAAGTAAAAGGGTAGCTATATATCCACAAATTAGAGAAAGGGATACTATTTTTGATGTAAATAATATACTTAGATTTAAGGAAAACTGAGCATGAATATGATTACATTAGAGGCTGCAGAAGAAATTTATATTTCGATTTATCACATTGGATATAGTTCACAAGGAGAAAGTAGTTTGTTTATTTTACATACTGCAACTAAAAAAGTTTTATATTCAATGGTAATAGATTGCTATGAGGAAAGTAGTAATGAAACAGATAAAATATTAGATGAATGGAATTTGCATAAAAAGGTAAATCTTATTATATGGACGCATCCACATGATGATCATTCAGTAGGTATGGATCATATAATACAGAATTATAGTAATAAAACAACAAAAATATTTACAGCAAATGTATTTGAAAACTATGAGCAGTATTCTCAAAAAAGTCAAGTAATTATTAAATATTTATATTCATTAAATAAAGGAAAACGTGTTAGTAATAAAAGAAATATAAATCCATTACGAGGTTTTTCGGATTTAATTGACAAAGTAGATTTTAATGGGTTAAATGTGTTAAAAGCAATGAAAATTATATGTATTGCACCATTTCCAAATTTAGGTGGTTTGGCTGGAATGAATAAATCTAAAGATATAAATCAAATGGGAATAGCATGTATTATTACTATAAGACTAGAAAATGGAAATATTAATTTCATGTTTGCAGCAGATATGGATAATGCAACAATTGAATTATTAGATGAACAGGCAGATGCTTATGGAATACCAAGAATTTATAATTATATTAAAATTCCACATCATGGAAGCAAAAAAACATTAGGATTAATTGATTTTCTGAAGCAACCAGATGGGGAAAAATCACAATATGCCTCTACGTCAGTTTTTAAAAGCAAAAGCTTGCCAGTGAAAGAAGTTTTGAATGGATATAAGAAAGTGACAAATGAAATTATGTGTACATCTGATATAACAAATGAAAAATATGGTGTAGGTATTGTTCATTTAAAATACAATTTAAATAAAATGTCGGTAAAAAAGGAATATACAGGTACTGCTTGTACATTCGCATAAAATGCGAATTTATATAAGAACTTAAGAATACAGAACTTATATACAGAGAGGTCCCAGGGACATTAAGAAATCAGACTACAAAATAAATTGCAACATTAAACACAATTATTAAAAATATTCCAAACAAAATACGCATTTAACATATAGAACAGGAGAAGGCATAAGAATGAAGACTATCATAGGAAAAATCACAATAGACATTCTAACATCGATCTATCAGCCGTTTTGGTTTGCAATTTTGTTATCAATAATGACAATGTTCTTTTATTTGTATGTAAAATGTCCAGAAGGAGCAGGCAAGGGATGGAAAGCAGCTATCCGGACATGGATCGATCATTTTAAAAGAGACAGAGAATTTCGTAAAAAATATATATTGTTTTTCTATATTACCATGGTATTATTTAAGACATTGATCAACCGAGATATGTGGATGAATCCATTATGTGATGTGTGGGGAGTATGGGGAATATACAGATATAATACAGTGACAGGTCAGCGCATCTTAACATCAGAGTGTATAGAAAATTTTTTCCTGCTTATGCCGTATATAGTATTAATGTTTTGGAATTTTGAAGAAAAAATATTTGGTAAGAAAGTGTATATAGGGAAAATCATATTAAAAAGTATCCAAATAGCGTTTCTGTCATCTCTGACAATTGAGCTGTTGCAGTTGTTTTTAAGATTAGGAACATTTCAAATATCAGATTTATTTTTCAATACAATTGGAGGATTAGTAGGAGGAATTATTTATTTTTTAGTGAATGCTGTGGCAGAACGGATCAGACGAATCAGAAATTAAATACGAGATACTTAAGATTTTGCATGAATTAAGAGATCAGTTAAACAAAGCAAAATAGCTGTCACATTAAGTGGCAGCTATTTTGCTTTTCATAGATACTTTTGATAGATATTAAAAAATACACAGAAAAGTAAAAAAATCCCATAAAAGTATTGATTTTTCAAAAGAACTTTGATAAACTACGCAAAAAGGAAGTGATCAAGATATCAAAGAAGAGAATATGGTATCCAGGAGCTATATATCACATTATGGGAAGAGGAAATCGCCATATGGATATATTTACAGACGAAGAAGATCGGGAATATTTTCTGGCATTGTTAGAAGATATCAATGGTAAATATCCATTTGTGATTCACAGTTATTGCCTGATGACAAACCATTATCATATATTGATCGAGACCAAAGAAAATGAGATTTGGCACATTATGCAGCGGCTATTACTTAACTATACGAAGTATTATAACCGAAAGTACAACAAAGACGGTCATTTATTTAAAGGAAGATATAAGGCATGTATTGTTGAGAATGATGAATATTTTCTGCAGACAAGCAGATACATACATTTGAATCCAGTAAGGGCAAAGATGATAGGATATCCGCAAGACTATAAGTGGAGCAGTTATAAAACGATGATCGGTATGGAAGACCAGAGGATTGTTGAGAGGGAGAAAATCTTGTCATATTTTAAGAAGCCTAGGGAGCAGGAATATCAGCGTTTTGTAGAAGATGTATCGATCAATTTCAGACAACAAGAATTAGAGATTCAGAAGATGATCGGGGAGGATGATTTATGGCTACCATGGTAAAGAGTTATGCGGTACAGGGGATTGATGGATATCCAGTTGATATAGAGACAACAACGATGGAAGGGATGCCTATGATCTCGATCATAGGCTTAGGAGATCAGGCAGTAAAAGAAGCAGGAGAAAGGATCCGGGCAGCAGTAGATGCCTGTGGTTATGTATTTCCAAAGAAAAAGATCATCATCAACCTGGCACCTGGAGATAAGAAAAAGAAAGGAACACATTTTGATCTGGCAATGGCAATCAGTTTATTACAACATGAATCGGCGATCGGAGCAAGAGATTTGGTCAATTATGGGATGATTGGAGAATTATCTTTAAATGGAATGCTACGTCCATGCAGAGGAATCATTTCGATGATCATCGCAGCAAAGAAAAGTGGAATGCAAAATATCATAGTCCCCAAAAGCAATTTAAGAGAAGCAAAATTAGTCCACGGAATTAAAGTATGGGGATTTGAAAATCTTATTGAAGTAATTCGATTTCTGGAAGGAAAGGCAGTAGCGGATCAAAATCAGACAGACATAAGTAATGAAAATGATCTTTATGAAGAAAGTACGCTTGATTTTAAAGATGTGAAAGGGCAGGATGATTTGATCGAGGCGGTTGTTTTGGCTGCTGCAGGAGGACATAATATGCTGATGATCGGAGAACCAGGGTGTGGAAAGACGATGATCGCACAGAGAATTCCAACGATTCTTCCAGAGATGACCAAGGAAGAGTCTCTGGAAGTAACAAAGATATATAGTATCTGTGGATTGATTCAGAGAGGACATTCACTGATCACAAACCGTCCATTTAGAGCACCTCATCATAATGCTTCATTAAACGCACTAATCGGAGGGGGAGCGAATGCACTGCCTGGAGAAGTGTCACTAGCACACAATGGAGTATTATTTTTAGATGAACTTGCAGAATTTTCAAGAAAGACACTAGATGCCCTGAGACAGCCGATTGAAGACAAGAAAGTTTGTATTTCAAGAGTTAATACATCTAATACATTCCCATCCAATTTTATGTTTATAACAGCAATGAATCCGTGTCCATGCGGTTATTATCCAAGTTCAAAATGCAGATGTACAGATTATGAGATCATCAAATATAGAGGAAAGATTTCAGGACCAATTCTGGACCGCATTGATATTCAAAAGGAAGTGCATTCGGTTGATTTTTTTCAATTAAAAGACATGACGGAAACAAGATCATCGGTAGAATTAAGAGAACAAGTTGTAAGAGCAAGAAAGATACAGCAGGAACGATATAAAGATAATGATGGAATTAATTCTAATGCCCAGATGACAACTTCGATGATTCAAAAATATTGTAATCTTGATGAAAAATCCCTAAATATTTTGAAACAAAGATGTGAAGAATATGGTTATAGTGCAAGAGTGATTCATAAATTATTACGGTTGGCGAGAACAAGTGCAGATTTAGATGGAGCAGAAAATATCAGACAGTGTGATATTGAAAAAGTATTATCTTATCGAGATCTGGATCAAAGTAACAGTCAAATGATGGTGGTATCATGATCTATTGGATCTGGTTGAGCAAGGTTCCACAAATTGGTTGTCATATAAGCAGAGCACTGTTAAAGAAATTCCATGATCCAGAGCATATATATTATGCTGAATATGAGCAATTGCTGCAGATAAAAGGAATCGGACCGAAGAGGGCAAAACTGATCTATAATACGAAATGTTTAAGTCAGGCGGAAAAAATAATGAAAAATTGTCATAAACATAAGATAAAGATTATGACAATAAACGACGATATTTATCCGAAAAAAGCGAAGATGTTTGATGATATGCCAATAATTCTGTATTATAAAGGAACACCCAACTCTGACTTAATAAACAAAAAAAGTGCAGCGATCGTAGGATCCAGACGTTGTAGCAGACAAGCAAGACAAACAGCGATTGACTTAGCGGTAACATTGTCAGATAAAGGAATTACGATTGTAAGCGGAATGGCTAAGGGAATTGATTCATATGCCCAGACCGCATGTCTGAAAAATGAAGGATATACCATTGCGGTGTTAGGTAATGGACTGGATATCTGCTATCCGATCGAACACGAGAAATTGATGGATCAGATTGAAAAAAATGGGATGCTGCTTTCAGAATATGAGCCTGGAATAAAGCCGCAAAAAGTATATTTTCCAAGGAGAAATCGTATTATTGCAGCACTGTCAGATGAAATCATAGTTGTAGAAGCTAAAAAAGGAAGCGGGGCTTTGATCACAGCACAATATGGAGAGAATTATCATAGAAAAGTAATAAGGCTAATGTGATAGAAAATTTTTTTACCAAACACAAACACCCCACTCAGAAATTGGTACTACAAATTGCACAAAAACAATAGCAAAGACAGATTTATTACTGAAAATTTTGCTAACACCAGAGTGAAAATGCAAATGAAATGTTGTAATTTCCTAGAAAATAATGCTACATATTGATTCTCCGAAATTAATTTGATAAAATATAAAGCATAAATACAGGATACATAATACAATACAATATAAAGAGGAGAATAACAATGCATTTATTAGGAACAATTGCAATGATCTTAGTGTTAAGCTTAATGATCGCAGGGCTTTTAAAATTAAATTACAAAGATTTATGGGTATCAGAAGATAAGACATCCAGAGAGCCAGAGGCAAGAAGATTAAGAAGTTGTTAAGTATAAGACCAAGATAAAAGAGCAGGTACGAAACAGAGTACCTGCTCTTTTTGATCTTACAATAAGGAAGTATTTAAGGAAAGGATAGCCAGAATCTATTGACATTATAGAGAATAATATTTATAATAAAAGGTATATGTGAAAACAAATATATGGAATGTTTTACACAGGATATAACAAGTATACAGGTAACAAAACAGGTCAGATGACTGAAGGGGAGATTTATGGATACTACATTAATAATTATGGCAGCCGGAATCGGATCAAGATACGGTGCAGGAATCAAACAGCTTGCGAAGATGGGACCGAATGGTGAGATCATTATGGATTATTCAATTCGTGATGCGAAAGAAGCTGGATTTAATAAGGTTGTATTTATTATCCGTAAGGACATCTTTGAAGAATTTGAAGAGATAATCGGCAACCGAATTAAAGATCAGATTGATGTAGAATATGTATTTCAGGAATTAGATGACCTTCCAGAAGGATTTGAAGTACCAGAAGGACGTACAAAGCCTTGGGGAACAGGACAGGCTGTTCTTTGCTGCAAGGATGTCGTCAAGGAACCATTTGTGATCATCAACGCAGATGATTACTATGGAAAGGAAGCTTTTGTGAAGCTTCATGATTTCTTAGTATCTGGAGAAGATCTTGGAAGAGAATTCACAATGGGAATGGCTGGATTTATCCTGAAGAATACATTAAGTGACAATGGAACTGTCACACGAGGAGTTAGTGTTGTAGATGAGAATGGATTATTAAGCCAGGTTCATGAGACAACAGGAATTATGATGGGGGAAGATGGTAAGATCAAGTGTGATCTTCCAAATGTTCAGGAATGGATCAGTCCAGAGGATAAGGTTTCTATGAATATGTGGGCTGCATATCCAGAATTTTTAGAGTTCCTTGCAGAAGACTTCAAGACTTTCTTAAGTGAAGTAGAAGAAGGAGATCTGAAGAAAGAATATTTATTACCAAACATCGTAGACAAGTTATTGAAAGAAGGACGTGCAAACGTCAAAGTATTAGAGACACAGGATCGATGGTTCGGTGTAACTTATCAGGAAGATAAGGAAGCTGTACAGAAAGCATTTGCCGGATTGATCAAAGAAGGTGTCTACCCAGCGAATTTATGGGGCTAAGATATATGGCATAATTTAGGGGCAGTCAGTGTTGAGCTGGCTGCCTGTTTTATTTCAGAGGAAGTTTTAGTGAGGTCCGCTTTGGAATAGAATAAGGAGGATCAAAATGAAATATAGCAAAACAATTGCGGGAATTACGATAGAGATCTGTGAAAAAGCAATAGGAGAAGATCTTGTTTTAACTCTAAGTGGTGGTGAGAAACCGCATATTGGCTGTGTTGTTCAGGCAGTTCCACGCCCTTCGTTGAGTGGTGACGGAACGATCAGTGTCACTTCATCTGTGATCAATCTGACAGGTCACAAAGACGAATTTCTATGCCGCAGACTGGCTGAGAATCGATGCAGGGAAACAGGAAAAGTAGTGGTATGTACAGGCGGGGTGCACATGGATCATATAACGGGAGAACAGATCGAAGAATTATTAAAGAATATCGATCGTATGATGACAGAATAAGATCATAGAAGATGATCAGAAAGCAGGTGATTTTTTGAAATTTATTCATATTGCGGATGTTCATTGGGGAGCCAGACCAGAGAGAGAGCAGACATTTGGAAGGATCAGAGAACAAGAGATCAAAGAGACATTTCAAAGAGTCATTGATCATGCGAATAAGCAACAGGTAGATCTGTTATTGATCGCAGGGGATCTGTTTGATCAGCCGCCAACGCAGCAGGAGCTGAGAGAAGTGGATTATCTGTTGTCCAGATTGAATCATACAAGAACGGTTTTGATCGCAGGGAATCACGATCATCTGGAACCGCATGATGTATTTTCCCAGTATAAATGGAATTCGGAAGTTTACCTTCTGGATGGAAAACAAAGAGATCATATTTCTTTTGAAGATCTTGAAACGACTATTTATGGCTTTAGTTATTGGAAGAATCAGATCACGAAACCATTGTATGATCGCATGAAACCAGATGAGAATGAAAGTAGTGATTTTTCAATCCTGCTGGCACATGGAGGGGATGAAAGTCATATCCCGATTCAGAGAGAGACGTTAAAATGGTCTGGATTCGACTATATCGCTCTTGGACATATCCATAAACCAGAGATCATTTTCGAAGATCTGATGGCATATGCAGGATCGCTGGAACCATTGGATCACACAGAGACGGGATACCATGGGCTGATCGAAGGGGAGATCAGCGAAGAAAAGAAACAGATAACCTTCGTTCCCTTTGCAAAGAGAATGTATACACAAGTGGAAGTCATGATATCCGATGAGATGTCAGCGTTAGAGATCACAGATCGGGTGGAAACGGAACTTTCATATCGTGGAAGAGAGAATATATATGAGATTGTACTGACAGGAAGTATTGATCCACAGATCCATCTGGACTTTTATGAGATCACGAGCCAATATATGGTCACAGATATCATTTATGAAACGAAGAATCAATGGGAATACGAACAGTTATCAGAGGAAGATGATTTTATCATCCAGAAGGTCGCAGATATTTTAAAAGATGAACCAGAGGCTTTGCGTTATGCGATGGAAGCTTTAACATATGCCAGGGAGAAGTAAAAGATGAAGATTGAGGAGATCAATATTGATGGATTTGGAAAATTTCATAAATATCATTGCCAGACATCTGGGAAGTTAGAAGTTTTCTATGGCAAGAATGAATCTGGCAAGACAACACTTCGTAAGTTTATGATCGCAATGCTGTTTGGGCTGGAGAAATCAAGAGGACTCGCTGCAAGATATGATGATTTCACCAGATATCAGCCAGTAAATGGCGGTATTTATGGTGGATCAATGATCTTTGAAAAGGACGGGATCAGATATAAGATCATGCGAAACTTCGCACAAGGGCAGACAGAGTATCGCATATTTGATGCAGATACGATGGAGGAACTTAAGGGGAAGGAATATTTATTCGAATCTGATAAACAGGCATTTGAGAATACGGTTTCGATGACACAGGCAGAGATTCGTACAGGCAGAGAGATGAAGGAAGTTTTGCAAAATTCCATGGCGAATCTGCGAAGTAGCAAGGATGCCGCGATCGACCTTCGAAAAGCGATCGATTATTTGAAAGCCAGACGAAGACAAATGCGAAAAGATCCTGTTTTTGCACAGATTGACAATTTGCGAAGACAGCAGGGGTCATGGCAGTATGATGCACAAGCGTTGAATGAATATGAACAGGAAGAGAGAGAGATTCGGAAACGTTTAAGACAAAAGAGAAAGTTGACGCTGCTTCAGAAGATTTTGCTGTGGTTTCGAAAGTTATTTGGTGGGGAAGATGAAGAACGAATTCGCAAAATAGAACTAAGACATCGCTTAGAGATCATAGAGATCGAGAAAGCACAGCTTATGCAGCAAAAGGAAGAGGCAGATAAGAGAAAGCAGGAATACGAGATTTTGCTGGGGCAGAAAAGGAAGAAAGAACTTGAGATTCACGAGATAGAACTTGCAATGAAAGCGATCGAGGAAGCTGCAAGCCAGGTACAAAAGACTTTTGGACAGGAACTAAATGAGAAGATCTCAGAGATTTTTTGTGATATGACGAATGGAAAATATACGCAGGCAGTCATGGATGAGAATCTTTCGATGATGGTTTATGATGGATTTGATCATGTCGATATGAAGTATTTAAGCAATGCCACGGTAGAACAATTATACTTTGCACTGCGCCTTGCATCGGCCGATCTTTTATATGAAAAGGATGCATTTCCGTTGTTTTTAGATGATGTGTTCGGTAATTATGATGACGAAAGACTGGCACAGACGATGCAGTATTTAAGTCACCATACAGACCGTCAGATCTTTTTATTTACGGGCAGGAAAGAAATACTTCGTTTATTGGATGAGAAAGAAATTTTATATCATCTTATTTCTTTATAGCTTTTTCTGTGCTAAGATAATGAGAGATAAAGTAACAAAGGAGATCAAAATATATGGCAAAGAAGATGACCATGGCAGACATCGCGAATTTATCAGGAGTTGGAAAAAGCACGGTATCTCGCTATTTTAACGGGGGATATGTAAAGGATGAGACGAGAGCGAAGATTCAGAAGGTCATTGAAGAATACAACTATACACCGAATGCATTTGCAAGATTGAATGCGAAACAAAGCAACGTGATCGGTGTAGTTGTGCCGACATTAAATTCTAAGATCACAAGCCGTGTGATCACAAGTATCGATCGGTATTTAAGAGAAAAGGGGTATACAACCCTTATTCAGAACTCAGACCACGATATTGATCAGGAATTACAGAATATCCAGCGCCTGATCCAGTTAAATGTGGATGGGATCTTGATCAGTTCCATATCGATCACAAAGGACCACAAAGAGCTGTTAAAGAAAGCGGGAATACCAGTGGTTGTTTTAACACAGGATTATGAAGATGGAATTTCCATTATTTATGATGATTATCATGCAGGGAAAACGATCGGAGAGTATATCGGGAAGAAAGGACATCAAAAGGTTGGATATATTGGTGTCTATGAGACAGACCAGGCAGTTGGGATCGAGCGTAGAAATGGTGTGTTAGATGGATTGAAAGAATATGGGATCACACCGGTGACAGGGAAGAGTGATTATAGTTTTATTGGTGGACAGACGGTTACAAGAGAATTACTTGAGAGGGAATCAGATTTAGATGCGATCATCTGTGCAACAGATCGGCTTGCGTTTGGTGCATATAAGATTTTACACGAACATAAGAAGAGGATTCCAGAAGAAGTGTCTGTGGCAGCGTTTGGAGGATATGATGAAAGTACCCTCCTGACGCCAGAGCTTACAACGCTAAAGTTTGATTCCTATGGAATGGGATACCTTGGAGCGGAAACGATCCTTAAGATGATCACAGGAGAACCAGTATCCAAGAAACAGATTGTGGGATATGAATTTATTGAAGGCGGAAGTGTCAGATCATAAATTCTTCATACGTGCTTATAATATCGCCCTCCTTCCGTATTACTCGGAACGGAGGGCTTTGCCGTTTACCTGTTGCTTTGTTAAGTTGTCTCACATAAAACACAAATAAAAGTAATAAAATAAAAAAATGTGGTATCGATTCCATAAATACTATTGACAAATAGAAGAGAAAGTTATAAGATACAGATATGGAACCGATACCATAATAAGTTTCACAATAAAAAAGGAGAGAAGATATGGATTACGCAAAAATCGCCAGCCAGGTCATCGAGCATGTTGGTGGAAAACAAAACATTAAGTCAGTTCAGCATTGTGCAACAAGACTTCGTTTACAGTTAAAAGACAACGATCTTCGCAATGAAGATGCAGTCAGCGACATTGAAGGAGTTAAGGGAGTGTTCTTAACACAGTCACAGTTCCAGATCATTTTCGGATCAGGACTTGTAAACTTAGTGTGCGACGAAGTACAGAAGCAGTTAGGAATCTCAGTCGATACACCAGCAGATGTTGAGAAAGAAGAGAAGAAAGGAAATGTTCTTCAGAGATTAGTAAAGTTATTAAGTGATATTTTCGTACCGATCATTCCAGCCATCGTAGCAGGTGGTCTGTTAATGGGAGTGAACAATATCCTGACAGCAGCGATGTTTAGTGGCAAGTCCGTCATTGATCTGTACCCACAGTTTAAGGGTCTGGCAACAGCGATCAACATGTTTGCAAGTGCTCCATTTGCATTTTTGCCAGTATTGATCGGATTTAGCGCAACGAAGAAGTTTGGCGGGAATCCATATCTTGGAGCAGCCATGGGTATGATCATGGTTCATCCAGATCTGTTAAGTGCATACAGCATCGGTATCGCCAAAGCGCCAGTATGGGATATCTTTGGATTTAAGATCCAGGCGATCGGATATCAGGGAACTGTACTTCCAGTATTAGCAGTTGCATTTATTTTAGCAACGATCGAGAAGAAGTTACATAAAGTAACACCAACATGGTTAGATAACCTGACAACACCATTGATCTCTATCATGGTAACATCATTTTTAACATTCATCTGCGTAGGACCAGTGTTAAGAGAAGCAGGTAACTTATTAGCAGATGGAATCACATGGGTATATAACACACTTGGATTTGTCGGTGGAGGATTATTCGGACTTGCATATGCACCGATCTGTCTAACAGGAATGCATCACAGCTTTATCGCGATCGAGACACAGCTGATCGCAGCCAAAGCAACAACAGGTGGAAGTTTTATCTTCACAACAGCAAGTATGAACAACGTAGCACAGGGAGCAGCCGTATTAGCAGTTTTATTCTTAACAAAGAATGAGAAGATGAAATCAATCTGTTCTGCATCAGGTGTTTCTGCATTACTTGGAATCACAGAACCAGCAATGTTCGGTGTAACACTGAAATTAAAATATCCATTCTACGCTGCCATCATCGGTTCAGCCGTAGGTAATGCATATTGTGCAGCAACAGGAGTTTTGGCACAGGCATTAGGAGCAGCAGGACTTCCGGGATTCCTGTCCATGCTTCCAAAAGATTACTTAAACTTCGTGATCGGACTGCTTTTATCCATGGGAGTATCCGCAGTTTTAACTGCAGTCTTCTGGAAGAAGTTTAACGTCGAAGGAGAAGATCACAAAGCAGAGACTCCGGTTAAAGAAGAAGTAAAAGAAATCGAAGTACAGGAACCAGCAGATACAACAGAAGAAACAAATGAATTATATGCACCAATGAAAGGTGAAGTTTTAGATGTAGCAAAGTCCGCAGACCCAGCATTTGCAAGTAAGGCAATGGGAGAAGGTGTAGCGATCAACCCAAGCGAAGGCATCGTATATGCACCAGCCGATGGAACGATCAGTCTGATCTTCCCTACAAAACATGCAATGGGGATCACATTAAACTCAGGAGTAGAACTTCTGATCCATGCAGGAATCGATACAGTTAAGATGAATGGCGAAGGTTTTGAGACTTTTGTAGAAACAGGAGCCAAAGTAAAGAAAGGTGATAAATTATTATCTTTTGACATGGATCTTGTGAAAGAAAAAGGATACAAGACACAGACGATGTTCTTAGTTGCAGATGCGAAAGGAAAAGAAGTCGAAGTGGTTGAAGCAGCGGATGCAGATAATAATACGAAGATCATGAATTTAAAATAATCATTATTCGAAGAAGGAAAGGAAACCAGGGCAGATGTTTGAAAAATACAAGAAAGTCTATAAGGCAGATTATGAAAAATGGTATAAAGAAAATGAAGCTTATAGAGAACGTGTGGCAGCAGATCAAGACCGATTAAAATTCCATTTAATGCCAAAGACAGGATGGTTAAATGATCCAAATGGTTTATGCCAGTTTAATGGGACATACCATATTTACTACCAGTACACTCCATTTGAACCAACTGGTGAGTTAAAGACATGGGGACATTATACGACAAAAGATTTTATTCATTATGAAGATTTTGGACCAGTCGTATTCCCAGATGAAGACATTGATGCCCATGGTGTCTATTCCGGCTCTGCATTTATTGAAGATGATACGATCCACTATTTCTACACAGGAAATTTAAAATATTTTGACAGAGATGATTATGACTATATCAACAGTGGACGTGGAAGTAATACGATCACATTTACAAGTAAAGACGGCTATGAGTTTACCAAAAAGGAATTGTTAATGACAACTGACGATTATCCGGCTGACATGAGCAACCATGTGCGTGATCCAAAAATCTTTAAGAAAAATGAGAAATATTACATGGTTCTTGGAGCAAGGGATGTCGAAGGTGTGGGTATGATCCTTCTATATGAATCTACAGATCTTAAGAACTGGACATACAAGAACCGCATCACAACTCCACAGAAGTTTGGTTATATGTGGGAATGTCCGGATCTGTTTGAGATGGACGGACAGTTATACATCATCTGCTGCCCACAGGGAGTAGAAACACAAGGCATTGATTACGAAAATGTTCATCAGGTCACAGCAATGAAATTAGACTATGATTTTGATACCGATGAATATGAAATCACAGATATCAAACTTTTTGACCGCGGATTTGATTTCTATGCACCACAAAGTTTTGAGGATGAAAGTGGAAGAAGGATTCTGATCGGATGGATGGGAATCCCAGATGCAGACTATACGAATCCAACCGAAGAAGCTGGATGGCAGCATGCACTGACGATTCCAAGAGAATTATCCGTAAGAGACGGAAAACTGATTCAGGAACCAATCGAAGAATTAAAACAACTTCGAAGCGAGGACAAAGCAGTTTGTACATTTTGTTATGGACAGACGATCATCATGCAAAATGCCATCTATGAAGCTATTGTAGATTTTAAACGATGCAGAGAAATGGTAATGACACTGCGCGAAGGGATCACTCTTTCCTATAAAGACAATATCCTGACCTTAAATCTTGGGGTCTATGGAAGTGGAAGATCAACAAGAAAAGTCAGATTAGAAAAATTAGAGCATCTTCAGATTTTTGCGGATACTTCATCCTTAGAAATCTTTGTGAATCATGGAGAAGAAGTTTTTACAACAAGAATCTACAATCATTATGGAAGACTACTGATTAATGGAGAATGTTCTGGTATAATGACTGTATATCCATTAAAATCATTCGAAATTGAAGGAGGAAGACATGAAGAATAAATTATGTGGGATCGGAGAAGCACTGATCGATTTTATTCCAGAAGTTAAGGGACAGAGACTAAAAGATGTACCTTCATTTAAAAGAGTTGCGGGAGGAGCACCTGCCAATGTAGTCGGGGCAGTTACGAAGCTTGGTATTCCATCCAAATTTTTAACAAAGCTTGGAGATGATCCATTTGGAGATTATATCGTGGAAGTATTAGATGAAGCAGGAATCGACACTTCTAATATCGCAAGAGACAAAGAAGGGGAAACAGCCTTAGCATTTGTATCCCTTGCCTCTGACGGAAATCGTGATTTCAAATTTTATAGAAAAAACAGTGCAGATTTACGCTACAGTGTAGAAGATATCCCGGCAGATATCTTAAACGATTGTGGAATGATTCATTTTTGCAGTGTAGACCTTGTGGAATCTCCAATGAAGGAAGCTCACAAGAAACTGATCGATATGGCGATCGCGCAGAATGTGAAAGTATCTTTTGATCCAAACTTAAGATTTTCATTATGGGACGATCTTGATCAATTAAAAGAGACAGTCAATGATTTCTTAAAATACGCAGATATCATCAAGATTTCTGACGAAGAACTGGAATTTATCACAGGACATACAGATATCAAAGATGCTCTGGACGGTTTATTTGCTGATCGTGCAAAATACGTTATCTACACAAAAGGAGCTGACGGAGCAGAAGTGTATACGAGAAATGGAATGGTAGAAGCTTCTGGATATAAGATCGATGTCCGAGATACGACAGGTGCTGGAGATTCGTTTATCGGAGCATTCCTATACTGTCTGTTAAATGATGAAGTAGAAGATTTGGAGTCCGTAAGTGATGACACATTAAGAAACTACCTTGATTTTGCCAATGCTTATGCAGCGAACACAACAACAAAAGAAGGTGCATTAGCAGCCATGGCAGATCGAGCTGAGATGGATGAATGGATGAAGACATTAAAGAAATAAATCAAATAAATCCTTATAGACCATAGAAGAAAGAAGAGTTGAATGTAGTATTTGGCTCTTCTTTTTTGTAGTAGAAGAAATCTCCGAGACTCCTAAATCAGAAAAGGAGATCGTAGAACGTAATTAAAACACAGTATACATGAAAAAATATTTGTTAAATCCTTGACAACATATTTTTTTAGTCATATAATTAGCGTACAAAGTATTGGTACACGAAAAATAAAACATACGAAGAATATAACAGGCAAATTATTTTGACCAGACAGGAGGATAAAAAGAATGGTTGAATTTAAATTAACGAAAGAACAACTGCTTGCAAAGGAATTGTTCAGAAGTTTCGCTGAGAATGAGATCAAACCAATTTCCAGAGATATGGATGAAGCAGAGAAATTTGATATGGATCTGTTAGATAAGATGAAGAAATACGGTCTGATGGGAATTCCATATTCTAAAGAATACGGTGGAGAGGGAGCAGATGTATTAACATATGCTTTAGCAATGGAAGAGGTATCCAAAGTTGATGCCAGTGCAGGAATCACAATTTCCGTACATACTTCTCTTTGCTGTTCTTGTATTAACGACTATGCATCAGAAGAACAGAAACAGAAATTCTTACGTCCATTAGTTGACGGAAGTAAGATTGGATGTTTTGGACTGACAGAACCAGGAGCTGGAACAGATGCCAGCGGAGTTAAAACAACTGCAAAATTAGACGGTGATCATTATGTATTAAATGGTCAGAAAGTATTTACAACAAACTCGGGATTTGCAGATACATTCATTATTTTTGCTTACACAGATAAGAGTGCAGGAACAAGAGGTATGTCTGCATTTATCGTAGATAGAGACAGCGAAGGATTAACAGTCAGCAAAGATATTCCTCGTATGGGAATCAGAGCAGCATCCAACGCAGAAGTAGCATTAGTTGATGTGAAAGTTCCAAAAGAAAACCTGATCGGAAGAGAAGGAATGGGATATAAGATCGCTATGGGAGCTTTAGCAGGAGGACGTATCGGAATCGGTGCTCAGTCTGTTGGTATTGCACAGGGTGCATTAAATGAAGCGATCAAATACGTAAAAGAAAGAAAACAGTTTGGAAAACCAATCGCAAAATTCCAGAATACACAGTTCTTGATCGCAGCATTACAGACAAAGATTGATGCAGCAAGATTAATGGTATGGAGAGCAGCGAAAGCAAAAGATGATCATGAAAATTTTGCACCACTTGCAGCACAGTGTAAATTATTTGCTTCTGATGTAGCTGTTGAAGTTACAAGAGGAGCAGTTCAGATGCTTGGTGGATATGGATACTCAAGAGAATATCCAGTAGAGAGAATGTATCGTGATGCAAAGATCACAGAGATTTATGAAGGTACATCCGAAGCTATGAAGATGATCGTTGGCGGTGGATTATTAAGATAAGAAAGAAGGAGACAAGAGAATGAAGATTGTTGTTTGTGCAAAACAAGTACCAGATACAACGGAAGTAAAATTAGATCCAAAGACAAATACACTGATCCGTGATGGTGTTCCAAGTATTATTAACCCAGATGATAAAGCAGGAATTGAAGCAGCACTTCAGTTAAAAGAAAAATGCCCAGGAAGTACAGTAACTGTTGTTTCTATGGGACCACCTCAGGCAGATGTTGCATTAAGAGAAGCATTAGCAATGGGATGCGATGATGCATTATTGATCTCAGATCGTGCATTTGGAGGAGCAGATACATGGGCTACTTCTTCTACAATTGCAGCAGCATTAAAGAAATTAGACTATGATGTGATCATCACAGGTCGTCAGGCAATCGATGGAGATACAGCGCAGGTTGGACCGCAGATCGCAGAACACCTTGGAATCCCTCAGGTAAGTTATGTAGAGAAGATGGATGTAGAAGGGGAAGATACTTTAGTTGTCCAGAGACAGTTTGAAGATCGTCACCAGATCATCGAGGTGAAGACACCTTGTCTTTTAACAGCATTAGCTGAACTTGCTGATCCAAGATATATGTCTGTTCACGGTGTATTTGATGCATATCGTGAAAAAGAAGTTAAAGTATGGGGATTAGAAGATATCAAAGATACAGTCAATGAAGGAAATATCGGATTAAAAGGTTCTCCTACCAGAGTTAAGAAATCCTTTACAAAACAGGCAAAAGGTGCAGGAACGATCTTAAATGATCTCTCCGATGACGAAGCAGTTGCCGCAATCGTAGAAAAATTACAGGAAAAACACATCATTTAAGGTAAGGAGGACAATCAAAATGTGTAAAGATGTTTATGTATTTGCTGAGCAGAGAGATGGAAATCTTCAGAAAGTCGGTATCGAACTGATCGGAGAAGCAAGAAAGCTTGCAGATGATCTTGGACAGAATGTAGTTGCAGTTTTACTTGGAAATCAGATTAAAGACAAAGCAAGTGAACTGATCGCTCATGGAGCAGATAAAGTTGTAGTAGTAGATGATGAAATGCTGGCAGAATATGTGACAGAACCATATGCAAAAGCAATGATGGAGATCATTCAGTCCCATAATCCAGAGATTGTTCTCTATGGAGCAACATCGATCGGACGAGATCTTGCACCAAGAGTTTCTGCAAGAATCCACACAGGATTAACAGCAGACTGTACAAAACTTGATATTGATGAAGAAACAAAATTATTAATGATGACACGACCAGCATTTGGTGGAAATATCATGGCTACGATCGTCTGTGAAGATTTCAGACCACAGATGGCAACGGTAAGACCTGGTGTTATGAAAGCATTAGAAGCTGATGAAAGCAGACAAGGTGAGGTTGAAGTTGTTGAAGTAAACTTTACAGATGCAGATATGAATGTTAAGATCCGTGAAGTTGTAAAAACAACACACAAATCTGTAGATATCACAGAAGCTAAGATCCTGGTAGCAGGAGGACGTGGTGTAGGAAATGCAGAAGGATTTAAAGATCTTGAAGCATTAGCGGATACATTAGATGGTGAAGTGGCAGCATCAAGAGCAGCTGTAGATTCAGGATGGATCAGCAATGACCGTCAGGTTGGACAGACAGGTAAGACGGTTCGTCCAGAGTTATACTTAGCATGTGGAATTTCTGGAGCGATCCAGCACGCAGCAGGTATGGAGAATTCAGAATTCATCGTAGCGATCAACCGAGATGAAGACGCAGCGATCTTTGATATCGCAGATCTTGGTGTCGTGGGTGATATTAAGAAGATCCTTCCAAAATTAAATGATGCGATCAAAGCAGTCAAAGAAAAATAAAGTATAAATGAAAACTCCTAAAAACATAAAAACTCAAAAAATTAAAAACTCCAAAAAACAGAAAGATGGACGGCGTGAAAACCGTCTATTTTTCTGCTTTTCGGAAAGTAAAAATACTTGACGAAGAATTGTTGAAATGTTACAATACAAAATATAATTAGCGTACGAAATATTTGCAAAATAAACAAAAGGAGAAATAAGATGAGATTTGTTGTGATTTTAAAACAAATTCCAGATGATTCGATCAAAAAAGAATATCAGGATGTGGATCAGTTAAATGACAGTGATAAGAACGTAATAAAAGAAGCACTGGATTTAAGAGACCGCTATGGTGGAACTGTAGATGTGATCGGATTTGGACCATTATCTGCAGAAGATGTTATGAAAGAGACGCTTACTTATGGAATTGATGATGCCTTCCTGATCAGTGATTCCCAATTCGCAGATATGGATGTATCACAGGTAGCCAAGATCGTCGCAGCGGTGATCAAAAAGCTTGGTCCATATGATCTGGTCTTATGCGGACGGCAGGCAATTGATGGAGATAGTGCCCATATGGCTTCTATGACCTCTTGTGCGTTGGAGATCCCATTGATCGCGTATTCTGACGAGATCACAGAGATGAAAGATGGAAGTGTTTTCGCAACATGTATGGGTGATCAGATGGCATATAAGGTAGAAGCAAAAACTCCAGCAATGATACTTTCTATCAGAGAGAAGAACAAGAACCGTTTTCCATCCGTACCAGATATCATGAAAACATATGATGGAACATATAAGACAAAGATATTGACGAATGAAGACCTGAATTTTTCTGTGACCAAGAGAAAAGTAACGCAACTTAGAAAATATGAAGTCAAAAGCAGCAAACAGCAAAAACTTGTTATGATCGGTGGAAAAGACGAAGAAGAAAAAGCGGCACAGATTCTTCAGTTATTAAAGCAAAAGAGCGTGATCTAGGAGGTGTATGGAGATGAATTTAGGGAAAAAAGAAGGAATCGTTGTTGTTGGAGAGATTCAAAAGAGAGAGATCATGCCGCTGACGTTGGAATTGATCGGGGCAGCAGGAAAACTTTCGAAGGAAAGAGATCTTTCATTGTCAGTTATTCTATCAGAATGTGGGATCAAAGAAGAGGCAAAGAAGCTTTACAATTACGGAGTTGATGAAATCCTCTGTATCGAAGATGAAAAATTAATAGAAGGACATATGCAGCTGCATCATGATGCTGTCATAGAAGTTTTAAAAGGAAAGGATCCGAAAGTGATACTGATCGGAGGAACAGCATCAGGAAGAGTTCTTGCAGGAAAGACAGCTTATGCATTTGATACAGAATTAGTCTGTGATGCATCGAAACTTACATACGATGAGAAACAGGAACAACTTATCATCACAAGACCGGCATTCGATGGAAAAAATATGGCAGACTTTGTGATCAATCCATCCTTGACATCGGTGATCACGATCCGTACAGGAGTGATGGGAAAAGCAGAATACAAGGAAGACAAACAAGGTGAGATGTTATATGTATATCCAGAATGTCTGAAGGAAGAACGACAAGATCTGATCTATCACGGAGTGGCAGGAAAAAGTGGAAAAGAAGTTCATCTGGATACAGCAAGGATCATAGTTTCCGGTGGCCGTGGGATGAAAGGAGAAGAAGGATTTGCGCTTCTTGAGAGACTTGCAGAGAAGATCGGAGGGGAAGTTGCATGTACAAGACCATGTGTAGATGCCGGATGGATGCTTCCAACACAGCAGGTAGGACAGTCAGGAATCTCCGTAAAACCGAAACTGTATCTTGCATTTGGGATTGCCGGGGCAATTCAGCATATGACAGGAATTGATGCAGATTGCATCATTTCAGTCAATAATAATCCGAGGGCTGCGATCTTTGCATACAGTGATTATGGTGTGGTTTCGGATGCAAAGAAATTACTGGAGAGTATGTTAAAACAGATGGAAGAAGGAAAAGAATTCTTATAAAAATGGATAAAAAAGTATGCTGTGTATCTGGTTTTGATATACAGCATACTTTTTTTAATATAAAGGTAAGTCTTAGAAAATACTGGTTAACGCAATGAATACAAGACAGTCGATCAGAGGAATGAAGATCTGTGTGACTGCGATATCCCAGTATGCTTCTTTATGTGTTAATTTACAGATACCTAATAAAGTGATCTGAGCTCCCTGATGAGGAAGGGTATCTAAAGTTCCAGCGGCGATCGTGGAAATTCTATGGATATCAGGAAGGCTGGCACCAAGTTTTAAATAAGTATCTTTTAATGCTTTAAAAGCGACTCCCATACCACCAGAAGCAGATCCGCAGGCACCAGCACAAACAGCAACGGTTACCATAACGAAGATTAAAGGAGGCATGGATAGATGTTTTAATCCTGCAACAAGATCAGTAAATCCCTGTGTTTTTGCAACAACACCACCAAATCCTACAACGATAGCTGTGTTAAGGATAGAAACTCCAGAATCAGCGGCACCTTTATTAAAGATATTGATCCATTCCGTCATGCCGTCGATTCGTTTAAACATTAAGATCGTGGCAAGTGCAACACCTGCAAATACAGAAGTTTCAACAGGGAAAGGATGCCATGGATTATTAAATAATACTAAGATCACGATGATCGGAAGGACTGCGATGGCAACATGTGGAAGATCCGGGTTTTCTTCTTCAGAAGGCAGTTCATCCTCAGATAATTGATATTTTAAAGTACTGTCAAAAAATCCATACCCTTTTTTAGTAAAAGAACGGGCACGAAATTCTAACCAGAAGAAAATCATCAAAAACATTGCGATCGCAGTTAACAAAGATGGAACAAACGCAGCCGTAGATGGTGTTCCAAGACTATCCATAGCGATAACATTCTGTACAGAAGGAGAACCAGGTCCACTCATAGACCAAGTCCAGCATCCTGCAGAGATGGCAGCAGGGATCAGGCGGCGGGTAAGATTTGCTTCTTTGAACAGATTAAGTGCGATAGGGTAAATAACAAAGAATACAACGAATCCGCTGACACCACCAAAGGTTAATAAACCAGTGATGATCATAATGATCGGTGCTACAAATTTTCCGTGACATAAACTGGCGATCGCACGTGCGATCGATTCTGCTGCACCAGTATACTGGTAAACAGCTCCGAACAAAGCTCCTACAAAGAATACCAAAAAGTAACTTGTGACATATTCTGCTGCGGCAGGCATGAATAAGTTTTTTAAACTGTCAAGAATCGGCATGCCGGAGCAGATGATCACAAAGGAAGTTACAAGAGGAGCGAGGATCAAAGCACTCATCTGTTTAAAAGCTAATAAACCAAATAAGATGATAGCAATGACCAATACTAAAATATGTATATTCATATAAATCTCCTTTTGGGGGACAATAAACTAGTTATTCAAGACCCATGATCTCATCTTTAAAAATCCGTTCATCCATGAGTTTCGGTTTGCCATCCATTTTTGGTACGAATCCCATATGGTCAAGAATCTGAGTCTGGATGTCAATTCCAGGTGCAACTTCAGTCAGATAAACGCCATCTTCTCGAAGTTCAAAGACAGCACGTTCTGTGATATACATAACTGGCTGGCCAACTTTATTGGCATATTTACCAGAGAAAGTGATCTGTTCTACGGTATCAATGAATTTATCAGATTTTCCTTCCTGGTCAATGATCAGTTTTCCGTCTTTTGTAGAACATTTTAAACCACCGGCAGTAAATGTTCCGCAGTAGTATACACGTTTAGCGTTCTGAGTAATATTAACGAAACCACCGCATCCTGCAATACGTGGTCCAAACTTGCTGACATTGATATTTCCATCTTTATCTGCCTGAGCAAGACCTAAGAATGCATCATCGACTCCACCACCATCATAGAAGTCAAACTGTGCAGGCTGGTCTAAGATCGCCTGAGCATTTACAGCCCCGCCAAATTGAGGTCCACCTTGAGGTACACCACCGACAGGACCAGCTTCTACTGTTAAAGTAAAGTGATCTCCGATACCTTCTTCATTTGCAACCATAGAGATATATTCAGGAATACCAATTCCAAGGTTTACAACGGTGTCAGGACGTAATTCCATCGCAGCTCGACGTCCAATGATCTTCTTAGGGGAAAGAGAAGGAGCTTCAAGGCTTCCAAGAGGAACACGAAATTCTCCAGTCATAGAACCATCATATTCACATCCGACACACTGTGTATGGTTTTCTTTGTTCTCTGTGACAACAACCGCATCTACGTAGATTCCAGGGACCTTTACAAGTTTTGGATCAACGTCTGTGACAACTTTCTCTACCTGTACGATAACTTTACCACCACAGTTTTTTGCAGCCTGTGCGATCGCAGTAGCTTCAGCAGTACAACATTCATGTTCCATTGTAATGTTTCCATATTCATCCGCATAAGTAGCACGGATCAGTGCGACATCGACATGGATCGCCTTATATAAGAGGCGTTCTTCTCCGCAGATATTAACAACTTCTACAAGATCTTCGGTTGTGATATCATTTAATTTTCCACCTTCTACACGTGGATCTGCAAATGTATAAAGACCAACATGTGTTAAAGTACCAAGTTTCTTGGCAGCAATATCACGATAAAGCTGTGATAAAGTACCCTGAGGAAGGTTATAGGCTTTGATCTTATTTTGCATGATTAGCTCACCCAGTTTAGGAGCCATATTATAGTGACCAGCAATAACCGTTGATGTCATACCCTCATGTGCAAAATGATCAGCACCACTTCCATCACGATTTCCCTGTCCAGCAGCATAAAAGTAAGTCAGATTTTTTGGGGAACCGGTTTCTAAAAATCGTTTTTCTAACGCAGAAGTTAATTCTTCTGGCAGATCACATGCTACAAAACCGTTGGTAGAGACGGTCATACCGTCTTCTACCAAGTTTGCAGCCTCAGCAGCAGTTAAAATTTTTACTTTAGCCATGGCTTTTTCCTCCCAAAATCACTCTAGAAATCTGTAAGATTTGCTTTACGTTTCTCTAAGAAAGCTGTCATACCTTCTTTTTTGTCATCAGTTGAGAATGCAAGACCAAATAAGTCTGCTTCTAATGTTAATCCGCTTGAAAGGTCTGTTTCTGTACCAGTGTTGATTGCTTCTTTTGCAAGAGAAATAGCATAGCTTCCTTTGCTCATGATCTTCTCAGCCATTGCCTTACAGGTATCAAGTAATTCAGCCTGAGGAACTACTTTGTTAGCAAGTCCGATTCTGTAAGCTTCATTAGCATCGATCATATCACATGTAAAGATCAATTCTTTTGCACGTCCTTTACCAACCAGACGAGCAAGACGCTGTGTTCCACCGAAACCAGGAAGGATACCAAGTCCTGTTTCAGGCTGTCCGAATTTTGCGTTATCAGATGCGATACGGATATCACAAGCCATAGAGATCTCACACCCACCACCTAATGCGAAACCATTGACAGCAGCGATCGTAACCTGAGGCATTGTTTCAAGTTTTAAGAAAGCTTCTTTTGCAAGCATTCCCATTTTTCTACCTTCTGCAGGTGTTGCATTTACCATTTCAGAGATATCAGCTCCAGCAACGAAAGCTTTTGCTCCAGAACCTGTTAAGATCACAACTTTGATATCTTTTCTCTCAGAAATTTCAGAGAAGCAAGCATCAAGTTCTGCTAAAGTTTCACTGTTTAGGGCGTTTAAAGATTTTGGACGGTTAATAGTAACAACGGCGATTTCGTTTTCCACTTCCATTAATAAATTGTTCATAACATATCCTCCTACATAGATTAAAAATAAATAATAAAATAATAAACAATGTATGCAATTTTTGGCAACACGAATATTTAGCATACAAATAACTTGTGCCTACATTATGCGCCCTTGTTATTAATTTGTCAATAAAAATTAGTGAAAATATATAAAAAAATAAAAGAATAAAAAAATGTATTGACAAAATGAACAAATAAAAATATAATTAGCACACAAAGTATTTGCACGCAAGTAATAAGACAAACAAACAATTACAAAGGCGTTCAGATAAAGTGATAATAAAAGAGAATAAGCCTAAGTAAGAAGAAAGGAAGATGTACGATGAATTTTGAATTAACACAACAGCAGGCAGCCATTCAGGAAACAGCAAGAAAATTTGCACAGGAAGAATTACTTCCAGGAGTATTAGAAAGAGATGCAAACAGTGAATTCCCAGTCGAACAGTTTCATAAGATGGGAGAACTTGGATTAGTCGGTCTTCCATATCCCAAAGAAGTTGGAGGACAGGGTGCAGATTATCTTTCCTATGTATTAGCAGTTGAAGAAATTTCCAAAGTTGATGCATCTATGGGAATTGGATATTCTGTTGTAACTTCTCTTTATGGTGGAAGTATCATGAACTCTGCAGCACCAGTAGAGAAGAAGAGAGAATTCTTAGAGGAAGTATTATCAGGAAAATGCTTCGGTTCCTTTGGACTGACAGAACCTAACGCAGGGTCTGATGCTGGTGGATGTGTCACAGTAGCAGAAAAAGATGGTGATGATTACATCTTAAACGGATTAAAATGCTTTAATACAAATGGACCATTAGCAGATTACACAGCGGTTTATGCACTGACAGAACCAGAAAAGAAAGCCAAAGGATTATCTTGCTTTGTAGTTAAGAAAGGAACACCTGGATTCAGTGTTGGAAAGATTGAAGATAAGATGGGAATCCGTTCTGCACAGGTATCAGAGATGATCCTTGAGAATGTAAGAGTACCAAAAGAAAATATGATTGTAGAATCTGGACAGGGATTCAAACTTGCAATGAAAACATTGGATGGTGGACGTATCGGTGTTGCTGCCCAGGGACTTGGAATCGCAGAAGGTGCATTTGAGATTGCCAAAGAATATCTAAAGACAAGAGAACAGTTTGGAAAACCATTATATAGAAATCAGTATCTTGCATTCAAGATGGCAGAACTTGAGATGGAAATCGAAGCAGCGAAATTAATGTTATATAAAGCAGCAACAGATAAACAGGAAGGAAGACCATACTCACTGCCAGCAGCGAAAGCAAAATATTTATGTACAGAAGCAGCAATGCATGTTACAACAGAAGCTGTACAGATGTTAGGTGGAAACGGATATATGAAAGAATATCATGTAGAACGTATGATGAGAGATGCGAAGATCACACAGATTTACGAAGGAACAAATGAAATCCAGAAACTGATCGTAAGCGGAGCAATCTTCCGATAGAAAAGAATATAAAATTAAAAATTTCTTCTCCTTAAGTAAAAAGTTATCGGATAGGTTTGAACTATCTGATAACTTTTTTCTATTTCTTCATAGAAAATTTTAATGAAATCTACTATGAAACAAAAAAGGAGAGAAAACTAAATTACTTGACACATAAAAAAAAGCAAGCTACACTAATATTAGTGTGCGAAATATTTAAAGGAGAAATTATATGGAACTAACACAATGTATTAATTATTTATTAACAACAGCACAGCATAAAGTTTTTCAGGAGATGAGTTCCAGACTTGAAAAGTTTGATGTAACACCAGTTCAGTATGGTGTCATGTATTGTTTATGGATCGAAGGAAAAACAAAACCAAAAGAGATCGCAGCAGAATTAAAGCTAGAGAACTCTACGATCTCCGGAGTTTTAGAACGTATGGAGAAGAAGGAACTGATCGAACGTCAGGTAAGCAAAGAAGACCGTAGATTTATAGAAGTTGTATTAACAGAGAAAGGAAAAGCATTACAGAATCCGATCCTTGCGACGGTAGAAGAAGTGAATAAAGATGTATTGTCTGAGATGTCGCAGGAAGAACAAAGTGAACTGAAGAAAGCCTTGAGGATTCTGGGTGGACTGGAGGACGAATAAAGAGAACTCTGGTCATGACAGACAGGGATAAGTATGAGAGTAACAATTCGACAAATTGCAGAAGAATCAGGAGTTTCCAGAGGAACGGTAGACCGTGTATTGAATAACAGGGGAAAAGTTCGTCCAGAAGTAGAAGAACGAGTCCGTAAAGTAGCAGAGGAGCTTGGATATAAGCCAAATCTTTTAGGTCGTGCATTGATCAAGATGAAAGAGAATATCAAGATCGGTGTGATCCTTCAGGATACAGGAACGCCTTATTTAAAAACATTATCGGATGGGATCAAGAAGGCAAAAGGCGAAGTAGAAGATTTTGGTGGAACTGTCATTGTGAAAGCGGTAGATTATGGTAATGTAGAACAGACCTTAGCGGCAATGAATAAGCTGAAAGAAGTAGGGATCAAAGGGCTTGTGCTGATGCCGATCAATGATAAGAGAGTTCTTCAGAAGATCGATCAGTTTACAGAAGAATATGGGATATCCGTTGTCACAGTGAATGCAGATGTGGAAGATACAAAGAGAATTTGTTTTGTTGGACAGAACTCTGTACAAAGCGGCAGGGCAGCAGCAGGATTAATGCATGATATTCTAAGAGAAGAAGAAGGAACGATCGCAGTGATCTCTGGAATTGAGACGAATACTTCATTAAGTGACAGAATCTATGGATTTTGTGACGAGATGAAGAAAATTTCACCAAAGACTGAGATATTAGATACAAAATACTGCTTTGAGGATGATCTGATCGCAGCACATCTGACAGAGAGTATTTTGAACCGTTACGAAGATTTATCTGCGATTTATATTACCTGTCATGGAGAAAAAGGGGTATGTGATACCCTTAGGAAACATAAGAAGATGAAGAAAGTGACCATCATTGCATGTGACCTGTCACGGCAGAATTACAGATATCTAAAGAATGGAGACATCAAGTATCTGATCGGGCAGGATGGACGTTATCAAGGATATGAAGCTGTCATGACCTTATATCGGTTATTATTTAATGATGAGCCGCCCAAAAAAGAACATAAGTATACAGATATTATTGTAAAAACAAAGTACAATATTTAATGATGTAAGTGAGAATAAGAACAAGATCAGGGAAATATCCTTGGTCTTGTTCTTATTTTCGTACATTTGCACAAAATTTAGGAAGAATTTTTGTGCAGTTTACCAATTGTGTGCTCGAACACAAAGTGCTATAATTCAAAACATAAAAGATGTGCTCGAACACAAAACACAAAAAACAAATCAAAAGCGTATTAGAAAAGGAGAAACAATTATGGTAAACGTAGGAATTATTGGAGCAGGAAGAATCGGACAGGTACACATGAACAGCATTTTAACAAGAGTACCAAATGCAAAGATCAAAGCAGTTGCAGATCCATTCTTAAGTGAAGAAGCAGACAAGAAAGCAAAAGCAGCTGGAGCAGAGTATACAACAAAAGATTACAAAGATATCTTAGCAGACAAAGATATTGATGCAGTGATCATTTGTTCATCAACAGATACTCATTCCCCAATCTCAATTGAAGCGATCAAAGCAGGAAAACATGTATTTTGTGAAAAACCGATCGATCATGATGTAGACAAGATCAAAGAAGTTATCAAAACATTAGAAGGAACAGGACTTAAATATCAGGTAGGATTTAACAGAAGATTTGACCACAACTTTGAAGCAGCACAGAGAGCTGTTGTCAATGGAAAGATCGGAGCACCTCATATCATCAAGATCACATCAAGAGATCCTGAGCCACCAAGTGCTGAATATGTAAAAGTATCTGGAGGAATGTTCCTTGATATGACAATTCATGATTTTGATATGGTACGATTCCTTGCAGGATGTGATGCAGAAGAAGTTTATGTACAGGCAGCAAACCTTGTAGATCCTGAGATTGGAAAAGCAGGTGATGTTGACACAGCGATCATCACATTGAAGATGGAAAATGGAGCACTTGCAGTAATCGATAACTCTCGTCAGGCAGTTTATGGATATGATCAGAGAGCAGAAGTATTCGGATCTAAAGGAATGGTAGCGATCAAGAATGATTCTGATTCTACAGCAGTGATCAGCAACGAAGATGGTGTAACAGGAGAAAAACCACAGTTCTTCTTCCTTGAAAGATACATGGATGCATATGGAAAAGAAATGGTTCAGTTCATTGATGCAATTGAAAATGACACAGAAACACCATTAGGAGTAGAAGATGGATTAAAACCAGTACTTATGGGACTTGCAGCAAAGAAATCAGTAGAAGAAGGCCGTCCAGTAAAAATTTCAGAAATTGAATTCTAATTTGAAGGAGAGTGTATATGGAAAAACATACAAATGAGGTTGAAGACAATCAGATGAGAGCACTTAGCTGGAAGACCAGAGTGTCTTACGGCTTAGGTGATACAGCGTGTAACGTTGTATACGGAATGATCGGAAGCCTGTTAACGATCTTTTATACTGATTATGTTGGAATCAGTGCAGCAGCGATTGGTGTGATCATGCTGATATCCAGAATTTTTGATGGATGTTCTGATGTTATCATGGGATTCGTTGTCAATAAAACACACAGCAAATATGGTCAATCCAGACCATGGATCTTATGGATGGCGATTCCATATGCAGTATCGGCAGTATTATTATTCACAGTACCACATACTGCAACTAACATACAGTTAATATATATTTTCGTAACTTATAATTTTACAGCAACGGTCTGCTATACAGCGTTGAATCTTCCATACGGAAGTTTATCTGCGATGATGACAAGATCTTCCAGAGAAAGAGATATGTTAAGTATCGTTCGTATGGCACTTTCTCCGATCGGAAGAATCATGGCAGTTACATTTACAACACCACTGGTTAAATTATTTGGGGATGACCAGGCAGCGTGGGTAAAGACAATGGCAATCTGGGCAGTCTTAGCACTCCTAATGCTGATCACGTGTTTTAAAAACTGTGAAGAAAAAGTTAAGATCAAAGTAGTGAAAAAAGAAAAGATCCCTGTAGGAAAGACATTTTCAGCATTACTGAAAAACCAGTATTTCTGGGCAGTACTGATCTTATGGATGATGCAGAACGTCATCACATCGATCACAGGAACGATCCTTCCATACTACTGTAAGTATATTCTTGGAAATGATACATGGATGTACAGTGTATTATACATGGTAGAAACAGTTACATTGATCGCAGCTACTTTATGCAGTCCGTTATTATTAAAACGACTTGGAAAGAGAAATATGTCCTTGATCGGGTGTATCGGATGTCTGATCGGACAATTCGTATTCATGGTCAAGCCAGAGAGTTTTTATTGGTTACTTGGATGTTGTATCATCAGAGGAATCTGTTTTGCACCATTAAACTCTGTAATCTTCGGAATGTTAGGAGATGTTGTAGAATTTGGTCAGTGGAAAACACATTTACGTCAGGAGAGTTTCATCTTCGCGATCGGATCTGTTGGTACAAAGCTTGGAAACGGAATCACAGCTGCAGTTTTAACACAGTTATTAGCATTTAGCGGATATGTCAGCAAAGCTGGTGTTACAACACAGCCACAGTCAGTTGTTAATATGATCATGAATATCTATAAAGTAGGACCATTGATCGTATGGGTAACAGTCGTTATTATCTTACTTCTGTACAGATTGGATAAAAAATATCCAATGATCATGAAAGAATTAGAAGAGAGAGAAGCAAGAGGCGAATTATAAAAATTTTGCACAGTGTGTGCTCGAACACAAGAAAGGAATAAGAGATGTTTGATAAGAATAAAGTAAAATTAGGAATTGCACCAATCGCATGGACAAATGATGATCTTCCAGATCTTGGAGCTGAAAATACATTTGAACAGTGTGTCAGTGAAATGGCACTTGCAGGATTTACAGGGTCAGAAGTAGGAAATAAATATCCAAAAGATCCAGCAGAATTAAAGAAAGCATTAGATCTTCGTGGAATCGAAATTTGTAATCAGTGGTTTTCATCTTTCCTGATCACAAAACCATTAGAGGAAGTAGAAAAAGAATTCCGTGCACAGTTAGAGTTCTTAAAAGCAATGGGAGCAAAAGTGATCGGAGCTTCTGAACAAAGTTACAGTGTACAGGGACAGGAAGATACACCAGTTTTTGGACATAAATATGTGATGGACGATGAAGAATGGGATACATTCTGCAACGGAATGAATTATCTTGGAAAGATTGCAAAAGAGGAATACGGAATCGCATTAACATTCCATCATCATATGGGAACAGTCGTACAAGACCCAGATGAAGTAGAACGCATGATGGCAAATACAGATCCAGAATACGTAAGTTTATTATTCGATACAGGACATTTTACTTACTGTGGAGCAGATCCATTAGAAATGGTGAAAAAATATGTAAACCGTATTAAACATGTGCATTTAAAAGATATCCGTCCAGAAGTTGTAAAAGAAGTGAAAGACAACGATTTAAGCTTCCTTGAAGGAGTAAGAAGAGGTGCATTTACAGTACCTGGAGATGGATGTATTGATTTTGATCCGATCTTTAAAGTATTAGAGGAGAATGGATATGAAGGATATATGCTTGTAGAAGCAGAACAAGATCCAGCAAAAGCAAATCCATTAGAATATGCGATCAAAGCACGTAAATTTATCAGAGAAAAAACTGGATTATAAACCAGGAGAAAGAGGCATATTATGGGGAATACATTGATCACGATCAGCCGACAGCACGGAAGCGGTGGAACAAAAGTAGCACAGATTTTGGCAGAGAAATTAGGAATATGGTACTACAACAGAGAGATTCTTTATATTGCCGCAGATAAGATCGGATATGATTCTCTCGATGAAAAGAGCATGGATGAGATTAATTATAAAAAGGCTTCCAAATATATGGAAGGACTTAGTATCATGACAGGTTCAAGAAATCATATTCCAGTTTATAATCAGATGTTCAAAGAACAGTCTAAGATCATAAAGAAATTAGCAGGATACGGATCTGGCGTCTTCTTAGGAAGATGCGCAGATTACGTATTAAAAGATGAACCAGGAGTGTGCTCCGTGTATCTTTATGCAGAGGAATCTTACCGTATAAAGCATCTGTCAGAAAAAGAAGGAAGAGCGGTAACAGCAGAAGAAATCCGAAAAGAAGATAAGATGCGTTCATCATACTACAGTTATTATACTGGAAGAAACTGGTATGATATGGAAAATTATGATCTTGCGATCAATCTAGCGACCATTGAAGCAGAAGAAGCTGCACAATTGATCCTTGATTATATGGAAAAAAGAAAATAAACTCCAAATTGATTGACAACATTACAAGAAAGTGCTAAATTGTTATCAAAAGATAACCAATAAATACTCAATAGATAATCAAAAAAGGAGAAATGAGATGAAAAAAAGGAATGGGATGATGGCAGCAGGAGCTTTCGCGATCTTGTTTACCGGATTTCCACATATATGGTCAATTTATCAGCCATATGTACTCTCTGAGACAGGCTGGAGCGAAAGTATGGTATCAATTTGTTTTTATCTTCCAACTTTGTTTTTTGTAGTTGGTAATATATTTGGTGGAAGAATCTATGACAAAGGATATGGAAGAATAACCCTCGGAATCGGAGGGAGCGTATTTGCAGGTGGGATCATATTATCAGCATTGACTTTAGGAATTCATCCAATGATCACTTATATGATGCTAGGTGTCATGCAGGGAATCGGACAAGGAATGATCTATGCAGTCGTACTTGCAACAGCACAGAAGTGGTTTCCTCATAAGACCGGATTTGCTTCAGGAGTTGTGATCACGGCGAATGGATTATGTGGATTCATCTTATCTCCGATTAGTAAGCTCTTATTAGAAAGAGGTGGAGTAAGAATGGCATTGATATCTGTTGGGTTTCTGGTTTTCTTATCAGCAGTTTGTGCTGTCTGCTTTGTCAGACAGCCAGAGGCAGAAAATATAGAAACAAAAGAAAATCAGATATATGCAGGACAACAATATACATCAGTTCAGATGATCAGAACAAAGAAGTTTTATTATCTTGTAGCCACGATGATGTGTGGTCTGATGCCGTATTATCTGGTGTCACCGATTTCACAGACGATTCAGATTGAGAGAGGAATCTTACAGGCAGTTGCTGTAGGTTCCGTGATGGCAGGATCTATACTGAATGCAGGGATCAGACTGATCCTTCCAACACTTGCAGACAGAGCAGGAAGGATTACTTGTATTCAAGGAGTTTTGTTTGTTGCAATGATTGCTATGCTCTTTTTAATCAGTGGAAATAACAAGCTCATCACAATGGCAATTATCCTAGCCTATGGATGTTTTGGCGGTATTATGGGAAGTTTTCCATCATTATCAAGTGAGGTTTTTGGGCTTCGATATGCAGGACAGAATTATGGAATCATCATGTCAGGGATCATCATCGTAACGATCACCTCGCCGGTCATATCGAATATGATACTGATCCATGAATTGTCAGAGGTAGTAAGATTTATGACAGGATTTTGTTTTGCAGTGATCGCATTAGGATTTAGTATGTTATTAAAAAAAGAGATAAATCAATCAGGAAAGGAAGTAAAAAATTATGGCACTTGTTAAAATGAAAGATCTGCTTCTTAGAGCACAGAAAGAAAACAAAGGATGTGGAGCATTCAGTGTAGGAAATATGGAGATGGTAAAAGGTGCGATCAAGGCAGCAGAAGAACTTGATACACCGATCATCCTTCAGATCGCAGAAGTGAGATTAGACCATTCACCACTGCATCTGATGGGACCTATGATGTTAGAAGCAGCAAGAAATGCAAAAGTAGATGTTGCGGTACATCTGGATCATGGATTAAAATTTGAGACGATCAAAAAAGCATTAGAATATGGATTTACATCTGTTATGCTCGATGCATCCAGAGATTCATTTGAAGAAAATATTGAAAAAACAAAGAAAGTGGTAGAACTTGCAGCAAAATACGGTGCCACTGTCGAGGCAGAATTAGGACTTGTTGGTGGAAGTGAAGATGGAAAAAGCGACCATGGAATCCGTTGTACAAACCCAGAAGATGCGAAGATCTTTTGTGAAAAAACAGGAATTGATGCACTGGCAGTAGCGATCGGAAATGCACATGGAGATTATCCAGTTGCACCACAGTTAGAATTTGGTGTGTTAGAAGAAATCCATGATAAAACAGGAATCCCTCTTGTGCTTCATGGAGGAAGCGGGATCACAGATGCTGATTTCCAGAAAGCGATCTCACTTGGAATCCGCAAAGTCAATATTGCAACAGCAAGCTTTAAGAGCTTGACAAAAGAAGTAGAAAACTATCTGGCAACAGAAGGTGCACATAATTACTTTGATATGAATGAGGCAATGGTACTTGGAACATATAAGAATGTAAAACATCATATTGAAGTATTTAACTGTAAATAAATATAATATGAAACAGGTATTGCATGAGGAAAAGTGTAATACCTGTTTTTTATTTGCAAAAAATAAAAAACGAGTTATAATATATGCGTGCACGATAACGCAAAGAAAGGAGAACAAGAAATGGCAGTAACAATGCAACAGATTGCGGATCTGGCAGGTGTATCAAGAGGAACGGTAGACAGGGCATTGAATGACCGTGGACGTATTCGACCGGAAGTGGCAGAGAAGATCAAGATGATTGCAAAGGAACTTGGATATCAGCCGAATATTGCGGCAAAGGCACTATCATCAGGCAATCAGATCCTGCGGATCGGAGTTATTTTGCAATACGCAGATACCCCGACGATCCAGACAGTATTAGAAGGAGCTAAGGATGCAAAACAAGAAGTAGAACGTTTTGGCGGACGTGTGATGATCGACCAGATCAATGGTGGAGATGTAAGACAGGTGTTGGATATCATGAGAGGCTATAAAGAGGCAGGTATGAAAGGAATTGTACTGATGCCGTCGAATGATGAGATGTTAAAAAATACGATCGACCGCTACGTAGATGATGGCATTGAGATCATAACGATTAATTCAGACCTTGAAGATACAAAGAGACGATGTTTTGTAGGACAGGATAATTATGCAGGTGGCCGTGTTGCAGGAGGCTTGATGGGAGAAATCATTCCTGATGGTGGAAAGGTCATGATCATATCAGGATCTGCAGACAATACAGCAACTGTAAAGCGAACCAAAGGATTTATGGCGGAATTAAGCTATCATTATCCATCAATCACGATCATGGAGCCAAGATTTGCATATGATGATAACTGGGTAGCAGGAAAATTATTAGAAGAACAGTTAGAGATCACTCCGGATCTGAAGGGAATCTATATGCCGGCACAGGGAGAAAGTGGGGTATGTAAGATTCTTAAAAAATATGAATTAGAGAAGAAGATCAAGGTGATCGTACATGATTATGAGGGAGAGAACAAGAAGAATCTGAAAGAAGGTGTGATCAATTTTGTATTAAGACAGGATGCTTATGCACAAGGATACGAGTCGGTAATGGAGATTTTTCATAGTCTTTGTGGGAATCCAGGACATAAAGAAGAATTTTGTTATGAAGATATCGTGATCAAAACACGATGTAATCTGTAAAGAGGAGAGAAATATTCAGGATACAGAAAGGATATTTCTCTCCTCTTTTTGTACTCAAAATAGGATTTTCGCAAAGGTAAAAGGATAGACTTTGATAAAATTGCACAAAAATTAAAACAAAACATTGTGCATCTTTGATATTGCGTGCACGTGAACGCAATGCTAAGATAAATACATCAAAAGGAAAACAAAACAAAAAACATAAACACAAAACGGAGGTAGAAAAAATGTTAAATGTAGGTGTAATCGGATGCGGGGGAATGGGAAAAGATCATATCAAACGTCTCACAGAAAAAATTCAGGGAGCACAGGTTGTAGCAGTATCTGATGTATTTGAAGAGGGAGCAAAAGAAGCTGCGAAAATCGCAGGAGGAGCAAAGGTTTATACAGATGGAAAAGATCTGATCAATGATCCAGATGTAGATGCAGTATTTATCGTATCACCAGGATTTGCTCATACAGAATCTTTACTACAGGCGATCGAAGCAGGAAAGAGAGTCTTTTGTGAAAAGCCATTAGCTACAACAGCTGATGATTGCAAAAAGATCGTGGAAGCAGAAGTTGCTTCAGGAAAACATCTGATCCAGTTAGGATTTATGAGAAGATATGACAAAGGTTATGTACAGGTAAAAGAAGCATTGAAATCAGGAGAATATGGAGAACCATTGATCTTACATTGCACACATAGAAATCCTGAAGTAGGAACAAATTACAATACACCAATGGCAGTTCACGATACAGCGATCCATGAAATCGATACATTACATTGGTTAGTCGATGATGAATATGAAAGTGCACAGGTGATCATGCCAAAAGTTACAAAATATTCTCATTCAGAACTGAAAGATCCTCAGATCATGCTGCTTCGCACAAAGAGAGGAATCTGCATCGATGTAGAAGTATTTGTAAATTGTAAGTTTGGATATGATATCAACTGTGAAGTTGTATGTGAAGACGGAGCGATCAAAATGGCGCAGCCATCTTATCCATCAATCAGAAAAGATGCTGCAGTATCAACAAAGATCGATACAGATTGCTTTGTAAGATTTAAAGATGCTTATGATACAGAAGTACAAAACTGGGTAGATTGTGCAAAAGACGGAGTGATCAATGGACCAACTGCATGGGATGGATATCTTGCAGCAGTAACAGCAGATGCTTTGGTAAAAGCACAGGAAACAGGACAGATTGAACCAATTCATACAGATGAAAAACCAGAATTTTATAAATAATTGAAAGTCAGTGGGAGGTAAAAAAGATGAAAATTGGATTTAATGAAGCAACAGCATTAGAGTGTAAAGGGCAGTCTTTGATTGCAGATTTAGAAGCATGTGAAAAATATGGATTTGATTATATTGAAATCCGTTTTGATTGCATCAAGGATTATTTAAAAGAACATACATTGGAAGAATTAGCAGATTGGTTTAAGAATCATCGTTTAAAACCATGGGCTTATAATACATTGATCTTCTTTAATCAGAGAGATGAAGCAGGAGTGAAAGAGATTGATGAAGAGACAGAATTTATCATGGAAGTAAGTAAAGCTATTGGTATGAAGATGCTGATTACAGTTCCATCCTTTGATGTTAAAGATAAATCAGTCAGTGAGATCAAAGAAGAAGCAGTCGAAAGATTACGCTATTTATCTGATAAGGTTGGAGAAGATATTAAAATTTCACTGGAATTTTGTGGGGCTCCAAATTGCTCTATTAATCAGTTTGGAACAGCATATGATGTAGTGAAAGCAGTTGATCGAAGCAATGTTGGAATTACGGTTGATACATTCCATTTCCATGAAATGTGTTCAAAATTAGAAGATCTGAAAGCAGCAGATGGTAATAAGATTTTTGCATATCACTTAAATGATTGTGAAGACCTGCCACTTGGATCTTGCGGAGATGATAAACGTTTATGGCCAGGAGAAGGCGTTGTTGATCACGAAGGAATTGCATCAGCATTAAAAGAAATTGGATTTGATGGAGTTTGCACGATTGAAGAATTCAGACCTGAATATTACGAAATGTCACATGATGAAAATGTGAAAAAGGCAGCAGAGGTGACAAGAGAATTCGTAAATAAATATTTCTAAAAAGGGGGAACACTGATGACAGCATATGAAGAAACACTCCATGTAAACCCGGAGAAAAATTTCGAAGAATTAAATAATGAGTTTGCCAAAGTAAAATTATCAGAGAAATTGGCATATTGTGTAGGAGATCCGGCATTGACAGTCATTTATACACTGGCAAATACACTGCTTGTATATTTTTACACAAATGTCATTGGATTATCTGCCGGGATCATTGGTATGATCATGCTGTTATCCAGAGGATTTGACGGTGTTTCTGATATTATCATGGGTACGATCATTGATCGTACCCACTCAAAATATGGAAAAGCAAGGGTATGGATCTTAAGACTTGTAGTGCCGTATGCGATCGCAGCAGTATTATTAATGACTGTGCCAAACACAACGACATCATTGCAGGCAATCTATGTGTTTATTACTTATAATCTGCTAAACACTGTGATGTATACAGGAATCAGTCAGCCATTTCATACACTAGGATCATTAATGAGCCGCGATAAGCATGAAAGAGAAACAATCAGTAATATCCGAATGGCTTTATCTATCACGGCAAGTATGGTCGTTACAGCGTGGACATTGCCGATCATTAACTGGACAGCAGATAAAATTAACAATACACAGCTTGCATGGATCATTGTAACCGGTGTGTTTGCAGCAATTTCAGTATTTATTTTGCTCAATACATTCCGTTGTTGTAAAGAACGTGTAGCTGTTGCAGGAAAAATAGAAGAAAAAATACCAGTTTTCACAGCACTGAAATTAATGGTACAGAATCGATATTTCCTGATATCTCTTGGACTTATGTTATTTTATACAGTCTACCAGATCATTCTTGGAATTGATCTTACTTACTATTGTCAATACGTTATGAACGATGTAAATCTTGTAATGCCGCTTTCTATGGCAGAGAAAATTCCAATGATCTTTATTATCTTATTACTTCCTAAATTGATTCCTAAATATGGTAAAAGAAATCTGATCGTATCAGGATGTATTCTTGGAATCGTAGGACAAGTGATGTTTTTATTTAACGATACAAGCGTTCCATTAGCAATCGTATCTTCTGTTATTCGTGGAATCGGTATGTCTCCATTCTACGGGGTACAGTATTCACTTCCAAGTGATGCGATCGAATATGGACAGTGGAAGACCGGAAAACGAATTGAAGGGCTTATGTTCTCATCCATGAGTTTTGGACAGAAATTCGGTGCAGGAATTACAAATGCAGTTCTAGGTGCAGTTTTATCTATGGTTGGATATAACGGAATGGCTAAGACAGCGGCACAACAGGCACCAGCAGCTATTTCAGTGATCAAGTTTACATATCTGTATGTACCGATCATCGTATGGGTTGTGATGATGCTGATCACTATGTGTTACAAACTAGATAAAACATATAAACAGATGATGGCAGAATTGTCTGTAAGAGAATTATCAGGAAAATTATAAAACAGATGAAGGATTCATATTTTGAAAGGCAAAAGGTGAAGGATATGTTAGATAAGAAAAAAGTAAAATTAGGAATTGCTCCAATTGGATGGACAAACGATGATATGCCAGATCTTGGAAAAGAAAATACCTTTCAGCAGTGTGTGAGTGAAATGGCATTGGCTGGATTTACAGGATCTGAAGTAGGGGGAAAATATCCTACAGATGTAGAAACACTAAAAAAGGCATTAGATTTAAGAGGAATACAGATCTGTAACTGTTGGTTTTCTAGTTTCTTGATTTCCAGACCATATGAAGAAACCGAAAAAGAATTTATCAAACAGACAGATTTCTTAAAGGCAATGGGAGCAAAAGTCATTGGAGTATCTGAGCAAAGTTATAGCATTCAGGGCAAAGACCAGCCGATCTTTGAAGGAAAATATGTAATGAATGATGAGGAATGGAAACTGCTCACAGATGGGTTAAATAAACTTGGACAGATTGCAAAAGACAAAGGAATGATGTTAACATTCCATCATCATATGGGAACAGTGATACAGACAGAAGAAGAAATCGATCGTTTTATGAACGAAGTTGATAAAGACCTGGTTTATCTGTTATTTGATAGTGGACATTGCTCATTTGCTGGGATTGATCCAGTCAAAGTTTTAAGCAAATATATTGACCGTACAAGACATATCCATTTAAAAGATTTAAGATCTGATGTTGTAGCACAGTCAAAGAAAGAAGGCTGGAGTTTCTTAAAAGGTGTCAGAGAAGGAACATTTACAGTTCCAGGAGATGGAGATGTAGATTTTGCACCAATTTTTGATATCATCGAAAAAAGTGGATATGAAGGATATGTTGTGGTAGAAGCAGAACAAGATCCAGCAAAAGCCAATCCATTAGAATATGCAATGAAAGCAAGAAAATATATTGCAGAGAAAACAGGATTATAAAAATGGAGGTGTGACAGATGAAAATAGCATTTGATGTTGATGTTCTTGCAAAACAGATGGATATTAACCGCATGGTACATCAGGTAGCAGACTGGGGTTATAAATATATCGAACAGTCTCCACACCCACGGATCAATCCATTTTACAAGCATCCATTATTTTCAAAAGAATGTGAGGCTGAATATAGAAAAGCACTTAGAGAGACTGGAGTAGAGATTTCTTCTTTTATCGTTGTATATCGCTGGTCAGGACCAACCGAAGAGCAGAGAAAGATGGCGGTTGAAAACTGGAAGAGAATGATAGAAATCGCTGTTGATATGGGAGTACCAGTCATCAATACAGAATTTTCTGGAGATCCAAACCAGCAGGAAATCTGCAACGGAATGTGGTATCGTTCCATGGAAGAATTATTACCGATCATCGAAAGAGAAGGACTGCGAGTGGAAGTACAGTCTCATCCATATGACTTTTGTGAATTAAATAATGAAGCCTGTGATCTTGTAAAATCATTCCGATCTCCAAATCTTGGATATGTCTATTCTTCCCCACATGGATTCTTCTATGATGAAGGAAAAGGTGACGTAAGAAGCATGCTCAAATATGCAGGAGATGAGTTAACTCATGTGTTATTTGCAGATACATTTAACCAGACGCTAGACTGTCGTTATATTGCCAATCCACCATGGTTAAACCAGAGAGGAAAATCAGATGTTACGATCCATCAGCATTTAGCAATGGGAGAAGGAGATGTAGATTTTGATGGAATCTTTGAGACATTAAGAGAGATGGATTTTGCAAACCGCCAGTTAAAAGCGGATGCACCAAAAGTTGGTGGAGATAATATCGCATGTGTATCCATGTTTGGATTCCCAGAGAAAATGGACAAGCAAGCACCAGAAGCAAGAGAACGAATCGAAAGAGAACTTTTGTAAGAAGGAGAATGGAAGATGGAAACAATTTATCAAACCATTGTAAAAGACTGTGGCTGTGATGTAGGTGCATTTGACAAGAAGAATTTTTTGATCACTTTTGGACATAAAACATTGGTAACATTAAAAGATTTTTGTTATTTTATTGATGTAACACCTTTGAAAAAGAAGATTTGGGCTGGAGATATACTGAAAATTGATGATCAGGAATATGAAATTTTAAGAATTGGTGAAATTGCATCAGATAATCTGGCTGCACTTGGACATATTACAATCTTTTTTACGGAAGAAGGGGAATGTCTCCCTGGAAGTATTCGTGTAAAAGGAAAAGAATTTCCAAAGATAGAAAAAGAAAGCAAAATTGAAATCCTAAGAAAATAGACAAAAAGAAGCAGGAAATTATGGTTGTTCCTGCTTCTTTTTGCTTACGGTGTTTCTATATTGATGGAATGCATCTTGGCAAAATCACAGAATTCTTCACTAGGAAGTTGATCCGTAAGAATGTGATCAATATCCTTAAACGGACAAAATGTCATCAATGAAAAATCTCCAAATTTGGAATGGTCTGCAAGTGCAAAACGGATCGTACTGTTTTCTATCACAGATTTCTTGACCAGATATTCTTCAGAAGATGCATTGCTAAGTCCATTTTGAATGGAGATTCCAGTACAAGACATAAAAGCTTTGGTGATATTGTAAGCTTTGAGGTATTCTGCGATATTTCCATCAACAAAAGATAAAGTTTCCCTCTTTAAGAATCCAGGAAGAGAAATTACATTTAAATTCTCATAAGGGATGGCTTTTAGAGAAACCTGCAGGCTGTTGGTAAGGATCGTGCATTCTTTCTCGGCAATAAAGTCAATGATATTATGACATGTTGTCCCACTGTCGATAAAGATCGTATCATGATCACAAACATGAGATGCAGCTAACTGGCTGATTAGTCGCTTCTCTTTCATAAAACTTTGATGGCGTTTGGAAAAAGGAAGCAAAGTCTTTGATGCAGGAGTGTCTGCGATTGTTACTCCACCATAAACTTTCTTGATTTTTCCAGATTGTTCAAGAGTTGCGATATCTCTTCGGACCGTGTTCTTTGATACATTAAATACTTCACATAACGTATCAAGAGAGACAGATTTTTTTTCGCGGATATATAATTCGATTTCATCAATTCGTTTTGTTCTCATAATAATTCCTTTTAAATAGTTTTGTTCATATAGACTCTATTATTATAATATACTATAAATGGTAAAAAAAGAGAAAAAGAATGTCAGAGTATATAACATTCTTTTTCTCTTTTTGCGTATATTCAATAATAGAAAATTATCGATCAAGTGGAACATAATGTCCACCGTTCATAGCTGCAAGAGCATTATTGAAAACCTCTGCAGACTCTCTGCTTGTGATATATTTTACAAATCTTTCTTTGAGAGAAAGTTTTTTCTCACTGTTTGAAAACTCATGATTAAACTCTGTTGTATGTGTCATAATAAAAACTCCTTTAAAACGAATATTGTATTCAGTATTTTGTGGTTTTTATCATAGCACGATATATAGGGGATTTCTACAGTTTTTCTTTACTTTTTTATGTACAAAAGCTATAATGGAACAAAGAATGTGCTATTTGTGTGCAAATAAGAAGAAAGGTGAGAAAGCACATGGCAGGAACGATCAAAGAAATTGCAGAGAAGGCAGGGGTATCAAGAGGAACAGTTGACAGAGCGTTAAATAACCGTGGAAGAGTCAATCCAGAAGTAGCAGAACGTATTTTTGAGATTGCAAGAGAGATGAACTATCAGCCAAAGAGAAAAAAGAAAGTATATAATCAAGGAAAGAAGATCAGGATTGGTGTCATTACCCAGTTAGCAAAATCTTCTTTTGTAAAGACGATTCATGCAGGAATCGACAAGGCTGAACAGGAGTTGGAAGAATTCGGTGTAGAGATTATCAGAAAACAGATTGATGGAGTAAGTGAAGACGCCCAATTGGAAGCGTTGGAAGAACTTTCGCAAGAACAGATCGATGGATTAGCAATCATGCCAGTTCAGTCTGAACGAATTCGGGAAAAGTTAAATGATATGACAGAACAGAATGATCTTCCGATCATAACATTTAACTCAGATATCGTTGGCACAAACAGAGTCTGCTACGTAGGACTTGATAATAAGAGAAGTGGTATGACAGCAGCTGGTCTTATGGGGATGTTAACCCGTGGAACTGGAAAAGTCCTAGTGATCACTGGTTTCTTTACAAACAGTGTCAATAATCTTCGTGTGGATGGGTTTATTCAGGAATTAAAAATGTCATATCCAGAGATTGAACTTCTGGGA
>ENA-ORSR01000031-ORSR01000031.1-human-gut-metagenome-genome-assembly--contig:-NODE-31-length-110857-cov-7.266349_pt1 | contig 110857 bp, 74 predicted proteins | sample MGYA00241901_ERZ509166 | MGnify/ENA primary metagenome ERZ509166 (study PRJEB26280, sample SAMEA2338860) | human gut metagenome | biome: human gut; feature: human-associated habitat; material: faeces... | reverse complement strand
GTAGCCAAGTCTGGAAGGGATAAACGCTGAAGGCATCTAAGCGTGAAGCCCCCCTAAAGATAAGATTTCCCATACCGAAAGGTAGTAAGACCCCTTGAAGACGACGAGGTAGATAGGGCAGAGGTGGAAGTACGGTAACGTATGGAGCTGACTGTTACTAATCGGTCGAGGCTTTAACCAAAGAAGGCTGAAGTGTAAGAGATGTAGAAAGATTCTTGTATGTTGTTTTGAAGGTATATCCTTTATATATAGATTTAATATGAAGATTTAAGCATTCTTAGAGATAAGGATGTTTTTTTTCGTTTCATTAGAATGTTCCGGCACAGAGAAAAAATCCTTCTATGCGGTATTCTTTCTTTGTGGTATAATATATATTATCAGATAGATGAAAAGAAGGGGTAAAAAGATGAAAAAATTCATAAAATATGGAAGTATCGTGGTTATTTCATTAGTTATATTAATAAGTTGTAACGTAAATTCGTATGATTGTGATGTATTTGCAGAAGAAAAGAATGAAGAACAAAATACAGAAACTGATATAATATGCAATTGGCCAGAAGATATCATAGATCCAGGACCAGCATTACCCCAATATCTTTCTGCTCCAAAAATCATGAATATATTGAATACGAACAAAGGAATTAAAGTTCAATGGAAGAAAGTAAATAATGCGCATGGATATCGTATTCAGAGAAAATTAGGAAATAGTAAGTGGAAAGATCTGAAAATACTAAAAGAAAATCAATATACGGATAAAACAGTAGAGAATGGTAAGAAATATCAATATAAGATTTATGCATATGCTTCTAATTCCATTGATTTTATAGAGTCAACTGGAACAAAAAGTATTACAAAAAAGATTTTATATTTGAAGGCTCCAGTGATCAGTAATATAAAGAAATCTCAAAATACAAAATACAAAATTGTATGGAAGAAAAATAAAAAAGCAGATGGTTATAAGATTCAAATCTCTACATCTAAGAAATTTAAGAATAACAAGTCTAAGATAAAAGAAATTTCAACTTATAAGTTCAATCCTAAGATTTATGGAATGAAAAAGGAAAAATCGTATTATGTAAGAATTCGTGCTTATAAAGTAGATGGAAAGCAATTACATTATAGTGCATGGAGTAATATAAAGATATTAAAATAGCAAAAATGAAGTATTATGAACGTTATTTATTCATAATACTTCATTTTTTAAATAGTATTTGGGCTTATATCAAAATATTAATAAGCAATCAGTTCATAACCATCTTCTGTTACAAGAACCTGAACTTCCCACTGTGCAGAAGGCTGTCCATCATCAGTATAAATCTGCCATTCGTCAACTTCATCAACATAAAACTCGTCGGTACCCATATTAACCATTGGTTCGATCGTAAACATCATACCAGGAGCCATAACCATACCAGTACCAGGTTCAGAAACATAGCTTACATAAGGATCTTCATGGAACTGAAGACCAACACCATGCCCACCGATTTCTTTGACAACAGTGTAGCCATTTTCTACAGCATGCATATGCACAGCATGTCCCATATCGCCGAGAAGTCCCCAAGGTTTTACATTCTTAAGACCAATCTCAACACATTCTTTTGTAACATCAACTAATTTTTTCTTTTCTTTAGAAACTTCACCAATACAGAACATACGAGAAGAATCTGAAAAATATCCATGATAGATCGTAGAAACATCGACGTTGATGATATCACCTTCCTGTAAAACGACATCTTCTGAAGGAATTCCGTGGCATACTTGATCATTCACTGAAGTACAAACGCTCTTAGGAAATCCCTCATAATTTAATGGAGCAGGGATTGCACCGCGGGATGTTGTCTGTTCATATACCCAGTCATCAATCTGCTGTGTTGTAACTCCCGCTTTAATATGCTCTGCAACATAATCCAAAACAGCGATATTGATTTTTCCACTTTCTTTGATCTTCTCAATCTGTTCTGGAGTTTTGATCATATCGTGAGATGGGATGATATGTCCTTCTTGCTGTAATTCTTTTAATTTCTCATCAAACTGACAGTGGCATTTTTTGTATTTTTTTCCACTGCCACACCAGCATGCATCATTTCTTCCGATAGTTTCCATTTTTTGCACTTCCTTTATTTTCATTCATTTTTAATACGATTCCTATGGAATCAAACTATACCAATTTTACTATAATTAATAAAAAATAGCAATGAAGTGCGAATGATTTTATTCCTCATTTATGAAAAAGCTATCAAAGAAAATTTTTGATTCGTATTCCAGACATATTTTCTTTCGTGTATAATAAAAGAGACAAAGGGGAGTTGTCAATCAAGTAAGAAACAAGGAGAATGCGTATGGAAAAAAGAAGAAAAGGAATGATCAAACAATGTCTGTCATTTGCTCTTTCGCTAGTGATGGCATTAACAATTGTGACACCAGTAAAAGCAGCACAACAACAATATGTACCGACACAGGAAGATATTGAGATTACAAAAAATATCAAAGACATTCAGACAGCTGGGTACTATTCAGCAGCATTGATGAAGAACGGAGATTTGTGGACTTGGGGATCTATGGCGGCAATGGACAAATATCATGCGATTGATTCAAGTCTGTATACACCAAAAACTCCATCAGTATTTATGACAAATGTAAAAGAATTTGTACTTACAGATACTTATTATGCGGCGATTAAAAATGATGGAACATTATGGATGTGGGGATGTGACACGAACGGTGAATTAGGAATCGGTGATTGTGAACTTAATAATTTTTTCCCAAGACAAGTAAACATACCAAAACGGGTGAAAAAAGTAATTCTATCGAATAAAGGCTGGAATAAAACAGCAGCTATTACAGAGGATGGAGATCTTTACATGTGGGGTGATAATAGTGCCTATGGGCTTGGAATCGGTGAAAATTCTGATAACTCGAAAAGCTATAATACACCACAGAAGGTAAATGGAATTTCAGATGTTTCCGATGTAAGTATATGCGGATCGACAACAACAGCAATAACATCTTCTGGAAAAGTTTATGCGTGGGGAAATATTTACGAATATATGGATCAGATGACACATTATACACCAGAAGAAGTCAAGAATATAGAACATATTTCAGGGCAGATCACAAAAATTCAATTTAGTCAGGCAGGGTATACAGCTTTAAATGGAAATGGAGATTTATATGCATGGTATTATTCTGATATGGATGAAAATTATGCAGGAAGAAATGATTCAGAAGACAAAACGATACCAAAAATGATTTTATCAAATATAAAATCATATGAAAGCGGAACAACTTCATTTGCAGTTACAAAATCTGGAGAAGTATATAGTTGGGGACTTAATAGCAAAGGTGAAGCTGGTCTTGGAACTTATGGAAATAGTTCTTGGGAAGATTCCTATGTATTAACACCAACCAAAATGAACATTAGCAATGTAAATGAAATTGTAAAAACAGAAAATTTTAAAGGAATTTCAGGAGCGTATGCAGCAATCACAAATGATAAAAAGCTATATATGTGGGGATCAAATTTCTATGGAATCTTTGGAAATGGCAAGGAACCAAACACCGGGGCGTATGATTCAAAGAATTTTTATATGGTTGAAGCCAATCCAGTACAGATTGCAGATCAGGTAAAGAATGCAAGCTATTACTCCTATGAAAGTAGTTTTTATCTGAAAACAGATGGATCACTTTGGGCAAGTGGAAATGCAAGATACGGTGTACTAGGGGAACAAAGAGATGAAGATGTTACACAAAATGAATTTTACAGAAATCCGATTCTCATCACGCTAAAAGGAAAATCCCCATCGCTAACAGTAAAAGATGACAATAACTCAGGAATCACTGATTCAGGAGAACCAGATTCTGGGGATATCGACGATGGAGATCATGGAAGTAACCAGAAACCTGATCAGGGAAACAAAGACAACGCAGGAGACAAACAGCAAGATCAGGTCGGTGGACAGATCAAACCATCCACTCCAGCAACAAAGAAACCTTCTACCACAACAGCAATCACAGTTTCTGGAACAAACATCTTGAAAGTTCAGAATATCAAAGGAAAGAAAGCAAAGATTAGGTGGAAGAAAAACACCAAGGCAGCAGGTTACCAGATTCAATATTCTATGAAGAAGAACTTCAAATCTGGAGTGAAAACAGTTAATATCAAAAAAAATAAAACAGTATCAGCAACGATTAAAAAGCTGAAAAAGAAAAAGACTTACTATGTAAGAATCAGATGTATGAAAAAATCTGGAAAGAAAACAATTTATTCTAAATGGAGTTCAGTGAAAAAAGTAAAAATTAAAAAATAAATAGAGATGAAAAAGAGCAGGAAGATTCAATTGATTTAGGAAGCAACTATTTAAAACTATGAAGATTCCTGCTTTTTTGTTATACAATTATATTTGTGAAAATATATTAGAAAATTTAGAAATAATTTGGTATAATAGAAATATAGATTTTGCAAGATTATATTTTTTGAATTTGAGGTTTGAGAAATATGTAATTTTGTATGAATCTAAAACAACAACAAACTATGAGCGTGGAGTTTCCCATAGTTAAAGATACCACACCAAATATGATGAACCCACGCTTATACACTACCAGCTATGATAAAAGAAAGGACAGCAATTTGACACTGCTGTCCTTTCTTTTATAAAATTGCAGTACACAGAAAAAAGCTGTAAAATGAAAAATATATTTGTCCTTGTAACAATTCTCGGACATTTGCCTGTTATACTATCTGCAAAAAGAAAAGGAAGTGACAATATGAAGCAGATTTTAATTGTCGAAGACGATAATCTTTTGAATAAAACGCTTACTTATAATTTGGAATTGGACGGTTACACAATAACTTCTGTTCTGAATGCAAGGACAGCCGCTGAATCATTAAAAACAAACATTTTTGATTTGGTATTGCTGGATATAAATTTACCAGACGGAAATGGTTATGACCTATGCCGTCTTATCAAGCCAGAGCATCCTGATACAGTAGTTATATTTCTAACTGCCAACGATCAGGAAAGCGATCAGATACGAGGATATGAAGCTGGTGCAGTGGATTATATCACGAAACCTTTTTCGATTAGTGCTTTGCAGCGAAAGATCAAAGCCATGTTCGCTATGTTGGAACATCACAAACCAGCTAAGGATATTTACGAGGATGGTAGCCTGTTTCTGGATTTTTCGGAACAATTTGCAAGTTTGAACGGGAAACCATTAGCGCTTTCTGCGATGGAATATAAAATGCTGAACCTATTTCTTAAAAATCCGAAGCAGGTACTTACCCGCCAACAACTTTTGGAAAGGCTGTGGGACATTGATGAAAAATATGTAGATGAACATACCCTTACTACTTCTATCAGCCGCATTCGCAGTAAGATTGAAGCGGATGGCGACACATATATCAAAACGGTTTACGGTATGGGTTATCAATGGACAGGAGGCGAAAAGAAATGAAACTGAATAACCTTTCTGCTAAGAAAATTTGTAGACTGATTAGTGCTGGCATGGTTTTCTCTATGCTGGTAATTACTGGTATTTTCGGCGGTATAATGCAGGATACACGAATTTTCATAGCGGGTGGAACATTGACACTCTGTGCATTTTTCTGGATTTGGCTATTGGTGCTGTTTTTTGGAAAACGCCTTTCTCATCTTACTTCTAATTTGTGCCGGACGCTGGACAACATGATTGATGGAAACGAGGAATTACAAAAGTCAAATGATAGTGAAACTCTTTTTGCCCGTATCAACCACCGCTTAATCCGGTTGTATGAGATTATGCAGAAAAACCGACACAAGATAGACATGGAACGACAGGAGCTTCAAATGCTGATTTCTGATATTTCGCATCAAGTAAAAACGCCTGTCAGCAATTTGCAAATGGTAACGGACACACTTTTAACAAAGCCTGTTTCAGAAGAAGAACGGATGGACTTTTTACAAGGCATACGCAGTCAGACTGATAAACTAGATTTTCTGTTCCAAGCACTGGTTAAAACATCCCGGTTGGAAACCGGAGCGATACGATTAGAAAAGAAAGACAGCAGCTTATTCCATACGCTTGCACAAGCCATGAGCAGTATAGTATATGCCGCAGAGAAAAAAGAAATTGCTGTATCCGTGGATTGCCCGGAAAATTTGATAATCTCCCATGATAGCAAGTGGACAAGCGAAGCCCTTTTCAATCTGCTGGACAATGCAGTAAAATACACTCCGTCAGGTGGAAAGATTTCTGTATCAGTGGTTCAGTGGGAAATGTACGTAGAGGTCAAAGTGACCGACACCGGCAAGGGCATTTCAGAAAGCAATCAGGCTGCCATCTTCCGGCGCTTCTATCGTGAGGAAGAAGTACACGATCAACAGGGTGTAGGAATAGGTTTGTATTTGGCTCGTGAGATTGTAACAAGGCAAGGGGGATATATCAAGGTCGTTTCAGAGCTGGGGCAAGGCTCAGAATTTTCTATTATGCTTCCTGTAAGGTAAGATATAACCACTTTTTTTGAAATGTCCGAGCGTTGTAACATTTCACCCTGATTTTCGATAAAAATTTTTTCTATCTCGGACATTTGTGTAACATTTGTGGTTTACAATGGCTTTATCAACAGATAGAAAGCCTTGAAAGGAGCATTTGAATATGAACATTTTACAAACAATCGACTTAAAGAAGTATTACGGCACAGAACCCAATATTACTCGTGCCCTTAATGGTGTAAATTTTACTGTGGAACAGGGAGAATTTGTTGCCGTAGTTGGAACTTCCGGCAGCGGTAAGTCTACATTGCTTCACATGATGGGAGGACTTGATACCCCCACTTCCGGCAGCGTGATTGTACGGGGAGAAGAACTCGCAAAAAAGAATGATGATGAATTGACAATTTTCCGCCGTCGTAACATCGGATTTATCTTCCAAAATTATAATCTGGTTCCGATTTTGAATGTATATGAAAATATCGTCCTGCCTGTGGAACTGGATGGCGATACAGTAGACCAGAAATTTATGGACGAAGTTGTGTATATGTTGGCTTTAGAAGATAAACTGGAAAATATGCCGAACAATCTTTCAGGCGGTCAACAGCAACGTGTAGCAATTGCACGAGCTTTAATTACGAAGCCTGCGATTATCCTTGCTGATGAACCGACCGGAAATCTTGATAGCAAGACCAGTGCAGATGTGTTAGGGCTTTTGAAGCGTACCAGCGGAGAATTTAATCAGACCATTGTAATGATTACTCACAACAACGAGATCGCCCAACTCGCAGACCGCATTGTACGGATTGAAGATGGTAAAATTGTTGGCTAAAGGAGGTGGGAATTATGAATTATCCTTTTGAAAATGATACCAGTGCAGTAATTAAAAAATTAGCACGAAAAAGTGTGCGTTTTGATAAGAAGAAAAACTTATTTTGCCTTTCGGCAATTATTGTAGCCGTTGCTATGATAATGATGTCGTTGCTCACAGTGCAAAATATCATTTATCAAAATCAGAAAGAAATCGAAGGATTACATCAAGGGATTTTCTTTGACATTACGCAGGACAGTAAAGAAAAGTTGTTAGCAAACGAAGAAGTAAAAAGTGTAGGACTTTCCTGTAATATCAAAACAGTGAAAGAAAATTCTAAAGAACTGTCTCTGATTTATTATGATGATGACATGCTTAGTTTGATTCCTGCCTTTGACGGAAAATATCCAGAGAAAGCAAGTGAAATTGCTGTTACAGATGCCTTTTTTGCCAGTGAAAATAAGTCTCCGGAAATCAACGCCATAGTTCAGTTGAATCTGGATGGTACTTTGAAGAATTATACTATTGTTGGTATTTATCATGATAAAACTTCTACCGCTTATCCTGTTTTTGTTTCACTTGAAAAATGCCGGGAATTACGTGGAAATAACCTGCTTAATGGATATGTTTGGCTTGAAAATGCAGATACCCTTACAAAAGACGAAGCAACAGAAATATTATCTCAAATTTCAGAGGAGACTGGACTGAATAATTGGACAGTCAGCAGTTACTATGATTATGTAAATACAACTTTGTCCTTCAGTAATTATGCGGTATATGGTGTAGTTGCTGCCATTTTGTTTTTAGCTGCCGCACTTGTAATTTACAGCATTTTCTATATTTCGGTTGGACAAAAAGTTGCTGAGTTCGGACAGCTTCGGACAATAGGGGCAAGTAAAAAGCAAATTTATAAAATAGTTCTTAAACAGGGTTATATGCTTGCAGTTCCGGGGATTTTAATTGGTAGTATCATGGGAACGATCATCAGCTATTGTCTGCAATCAAAAGGCTGGTCAGTATTTGCATTTATTGTTTCTCTATGTGGCGCATGCCTTTTTGGAATACTGCTTGTTTATATTAGTGTTCGTAAACCAGCAAAAATTGCAGCGAATACTTCTCCAATTTCCGCCCTGAAAAGTCCAGTGGGAATTGTAAATTACCGCACTCACAAAAGACATCGTATTACGCCTGTATATTTAGCGAAAATCAGATTTTCCAGAAACAGAAAAAAATCTCTATTGACCATTTTATCATTGGGACTGTGCGGAGTTATATTTTTTCTTGCAGCAAGTTATCAGAGTTCTTTTAATGCCGAGAGTATGGCTCGTTATTGGGATATGAAGTACGGAGATTTCAAAATCAGCATTGATTTAGAAAACGAAAATGAAAATTTGGATGCTCTCTTGCAGAAAGAATATTTTTCTGATTATGTAAAGCGTGTTGGAGATATAGAGGGAGTTAGCAATATATTTACTTATGCTACCGTACCAGTTGATTTCTCAACAGACAATGATATTTCAGATAGCACCTTGATGCTCGGCTATAATGAAAAGGATTTGGCGTCGCTAAATGCAGCGGTTTTGTCTGGAAATATTACTGATGATACAGAATTAGTTGTAAGTGATCCCGAACGTATTTATGATGTTTACCATTGGAAACCTCAAATTGGGGATACTGTGACCTTTAATTTCAAAAATCATAGTGGTAAAACAATAACAAAAGCATTCAAAATTGGTGCAATCACTTCCAGCAATGATGGAATGGATGGCTATATTTTCAGAATGCCGGAAAATATGCTCAAAGAACTTGCAGGTTATGACTGTACATACGCAATCGAAATACAAGCAGAAGCTGAATATCAGGAGATAATCGAGCAAGAACTCAAATTACTCGTTTCTGACAATAGGGATGTTCGCTTACAAACCCTTCAAGATTTTATTGTAGAACACCAATCAGACAATCGTGCAGGTTTTACATTAGCTTATGCGATTGCAGCCATCTTGTGGATATTTGCGGTCATCAATCAAATCAATCTTACTGTGACAAATCTTTTATCACAGAAACAGGAAATGGGCACACTAAAATCTATTGGTATGACAAATAAGCAGTTGGAGCAAGCATTTATGATGGAAGGTCTTTTTACTACTTTGATTGCATTGCTTATAACTGCTGTTGTTGGAATCCCCGGCGGATATGCAATCGGTATATTTTTGAAAAATGCAGGCATGTCTACGGGATTTGTATTTCCGGTTGTTGCTTTTACTCTTTTTGCTGTTGCTATGTTTATGCTTGAAAGTTTGATGACAATATTGCTTATTCATTCATGGAAGAAGCAATCTGTTATTGCAATAATGCGAAATTGACGATAGAAAGTTTTTCATATCTCGGTCAGCTCAACAATTACATTACTCTGCTGATACAGCCAGTCCGTAAATTCTTTCGGGCTGGCTGTTCCTGTTTTTACAGCCTTTTTTCTCTGTAATGCTTCTTTCTTAAAGTCGGCAAAGGCAGCCTGTATTTTTTCCAGACGGTCAGCCGGAAAGCCTGCGGTATTTTTTACCCGGTTTATTTTGTTGCGCCAGTTCTGGCATTCATTTTTATAAAGCAGATCATAGTTATTTTCTCTTGACCTTTCGTCAAATTCCCGCTTGTTTTGAAGCGCCTGTGCTTTTCGGCACTTGTCGCTGCACAGCTCATACCGCTGGCTCTTTGCCAGAAAATATTTCCCACAGACCTTGCACCGCCGGAAGCAAAGTCCCCAGTCATTCAGCCGGTTCAAATAATCATTGAATCAACAGCAGTATCATTGACAGCAAGTTTATTATGTGAATTAGTAAAACGAAAGATTAAGGTAATATTCTGCGATGAAAAAAGGAATCCATGTTCTGAATTATTGCCGTATTATGGAAGTCATGATACAAGTGAGAAAATAAGAACACAGATGGAGTGGGGAGAATACGGAAAAGGATCTGTGTGGACAAAAATTATAAGAGAAAAAATTAAAAATCAGAGAGATTTATTGCGGCAGTTTCAGAAAAAAGAAAGTGAATTACTAGATAATTACTTGGAAGAACTTACATACAGGGATAAGACAAATAGAGAAGGACATGCGGCGAAAGTATATTTTAATGCATTGTTTGGAACAAAATTTACTCGCTCAGCGGAAATAGCAGTGAATGCAGCACTTAATTATGGATATGCTATATTTTTATCATCTGTGAATCGAGAAATTGTGTCAAATGGTTATATTACGCAAATCGGTATTTTTCATGATAATATGTTCAATGATTTTAATTTAGGATCAGATCTTGTAGAGCCTCTTAGAATGATTGTTGATGAATATGTATACACGCATCAGCCAGAAGAATTCGGACATAACGAGAAAATGGCACTTCTTGACCTTCTAAATCAAGAAGTATGGATTGATGGAAGGCGACAGGTTTTAAATAATGCAATAAAAATATATTGTAAAAGTGTGTTTGAAGCATTAAAACAAGAAGATGCACAGATTATAAGGTTTATTGGAAATGAGTTATAGATTTATGAGAATTATAGTTATGTTTGACCTTCCAGTGGTTACATCTGTTGAAAGACAGGAATATACAAAATTTCGTAAATTTCTGTTGAAAAGCGGATTTATTATGATGCAGGAATCAGTTTACACAAAAATTGCATTAAATACGTCAGTAGCAGATGGAATTATGCAACAAGTTCGCAATCATAAACCACCGGAAGGACTAGTTCAGATGCTAACAATTACTGAAAAACAATTTCAAAAAATGGAATTAGTAGTAGGAGAAGAGCACAAAGATGTGATAGATAATGATGAAAGGCTAATAATTTTATGAAAATAATACATCCAATATTTCAAGAACCTATAGTTTTGGAAGATGACAAAGTTTGTGTGATTCAGATTGAGAATAAGAAATGTTATCGAGAACTATTATGTGAAATATTGTATCAGTCAAAACGTCTGCGAGAAGGAAATTTACTTATAACAGAAGAAGGAAAAGAGTTTGATCTTGGAAAAGATATTCATGTGATAACGGATGTACTTTCTGTAGATTCTAATCAAAGAAAAATACTTGGTAAGCTATACCAGAGAATGGAATCAACGGCATTGGAAAGTGATTTTTATCTGGAAACACAGCAGATTCTGTCTCAGCTTCAACGATTTATGACAATTTTAACCGATGATGAGATGATTGCATTGGATTTTAAAGATGAAATCAGTTTACAGGATTTATTTAAAATTGCTGATTTAAAGATTGAATGTGAGAATATTAAGTTATTAGAAAAGTTATTGGATTATTTAGAAGTTGTCCAGGAATTTTTGAAACCAAAATGTATCATAATTATGGGGTTAAAACAGTTCTTTGAGAAAGATGAATTGGAGGAGATTTATAAGTTTGTGATATATCAAGGAATTAGATTAGTGTTAATTGAAAATGCGATAGATAAGGAGAGTTATGATTTTGAAAAAAAGTTAATTGTTGATATGGATTTGTGCGAGATATAGGAAATACAGATTATTATAGAGCAAAGTAATGGAGAATAAATCCTTCAACAGGTAAGTTAATTTATTTTGTAAAAAATGAAAAGCAGGAATAATTGATTAGTTTAGCTACTGGAGAGTAATCAATTATTCCTGTGGACATATTAATGTTTCTGACCATCCACATCATGCGAAGCAGATTCCCTCAATACAACTTTCCCTGCTGCCTGACGCCGTCTCGTATCAGACATTGCCGCATAATGTTTTCGAGTCGTATTAACATCAGAGTGTCCAAGAACTTCTGCCACAAGATAAATATCATCGGTCTCCTGATAAAGAGCAGTACCATAAGTACTACGTAGTTTATGAGGAGTGATCTTCTTTAGTGGAGTGACTTCCTTCGCATATTTTTTCACAAGATTCTGGACCGCCTGCACACCAATCCTTCGCCTTTGCATAGAATAAAATAAAGCATCTTCATGCCCTTCCTTTGGAATGATGAGTTTTCTGCTGCCCTCAATATATTGCTCTAAAGCATCTGCAACTTCATTTCCAAAATAGACGGTCATTTCTTTTCGTCCTTTTCGGATCAGATGAAGACCATTATTGCGGAAATCAACATCATCAACGTTTAAGCCCACTAATTCAGATACACGGATTCCAGTTCCAAGAAGAAGTGTAATGATCGCAAGATCACGTTCCTTGGTCTTTTCATAATAAGCAAGTTTCTGTCCAGTCAAATGGTCACCACCGTGTTCTACAAAATCAAGCAAAGAAGCAACTTCATCGGCTTCTAAACGGATAATTTCCTTCTCACGGATTTTTGGCATATCAACAAGCAATGTTGGATTTTTCTCAATCAGCTGTCGTTTGTAAAAATATCCGTAAAAAGAACGGAGTGCAGACATCTTACGAAAAACACCTTGTTCAGTATTCTGCATATGTTTATGTTGTTCTTCCGAAATGTAAACCTTTAAATATTCCATATATTCTTCCAGATCAACGGATTCAATCTTATCAAGATCACTTACTTTAAAATCCAGCACAGAGTAATTACGGTAAGCAGGATTTTCATCGATCAGAAAATGAAAGAACACTCTCAGATCATATGCATAAGCAATTCGAGTTCTTACTTGTGTGGTAGAATCAATTGCACGGAAAAATTCTTTTGCAAAAGGCGGAAGTGTTTTAATAAGTTCACGTAATTTGATCGTCTGTCTTGCAGTCAGATCGTCATAATATGGTAATGATTTCATAAAATTCACCTGTTTCTTATTTGTTTAGCATACCATTTACGTCTATTCAGTAGCAGTAAATGAAAATAATACATGACTTATTCTATCAATTTTTCACAAAGCTTGCAAACTTTCCCCTTCTATGTATAATAATAGTTAGTTAAGACTAACTAGAACAAAAATAAAAAGAAAGGAACATTTCGTGTATGATGCAATTATTTAAATCATCAACAAAAGAAACAATGAACTTCTTAAGGTATATCGGCCCAGGTTTATTAGTCACTGTAGGTTTTATAGATCCCGGAAACTGGGCAAGTAATATCGCAGCAGGTTCCGGTTATGGATATACGTTATTATGGATGGTCACATTATCAACGATCATGCTCATTATCTTACAGCATAATGCAGCCCATCTAGGAATCGTCACAGGAAAATGTTTATCAGAAGCAACAAGTCTGTATATCAACAAAGGTCTTAAGAATATCATTTTATTAACAGCAGTCGCAGCATCGATCGCAACCGCAATGGCAGAACTTTTAGGTGGTGCAATGGCATTAGAAATGCTGTTCCATATTCCAGTAAAAATTGGTACATTTATCATTTTAGGGATCGTGTTGATCTGTCAGTTTACAAATGCCTATAGCAGAATCGAGAAATTGATCATCTTATTTGTATCATTGATCGGGTTTTCATTCCTGTTTGAAATCTGTATTGCAGATATTGAATGGAAACAGGCACTGATCGGATGGGTAAAGCCAGAAGTTCCAAAAGGTTCACTTCCAGTTGTTATGAGTGTTCTAGGAGCAGTTGTGATGCCACATAATCTGTTTTTACACTCAGAGATCATTCAGAGCAGAGAATGGAATCTAAAAGATGAAAACGTGATAGAACAACAATTAAAATACGAATTTAAGGATACCTTATTTTCCATGATCATAGGATGGGCGATCAACAGTGCAATGATCTTAATGGCAGCAGCTACTTTATATCATGGAAATGGGCATTCTATTGATGATATTCATTTAGCTGGTTCCATGTTAACACCACTTCTTGGAAATGCAGCATCGATTATTTTTGCACTTGCATTATTGCTTGCTGGAATCTCATCAAGTATTACAGCAGGAATGGCCGGCGGAACGATTTTTTCTGGAATTTATGATCATCCTTATGATATTCATCATAAAGATACGAAATTAGGAGTTCTTATTACGATGATTCCGGCAACATTGATTATTTTACTGATAAAAGCTCCATTCGATGGATTGATCTATTCCCAGATGTTTTTGGCAGTTCAACTTCCGATTACGATTTTTACTCAGATTTATCTGACATCCTCAAAGAAAGTCATGGGGAAATACGTGAATTCGAAACGATTAAAGATCTTACTTTTTATGATTGCACTGATCGTAACATTTCTAAATATATGGCTGTTTGTGACTGGATTTTAACATATAAAAATGAGATAATAAAGATCGCAAAAATAAAAGACAAGGAGATAATTAAGATGAAACTTGCAATGGCACAGATGCAGATGACTGACGATATCAACTACAATTTAGAAACTTCCCTAAAATACTGTGATCGGGCAAAAGACAGTGATCTTTTGTTTTTTCCTGAAATTCAATTGTCCCCATTTTTTCCGAAATATGAAAAGAAAGATGCAACAAAATATTGTATGACGATTCATAGCAAGGAGGTACGATTATTGAAAGAAAAAGCAAAACAGCATCACTATTATTTATCTCCGAATGTTTATTTCGAAGAAAATCAAAAACGTTATGATACTTCTTTATGGATCAACCCCAAAGGAGAACTTGAAGGCCGTTCTAAGATGGTGCATATTGCACAGGCTCAAAATTTCTATGAGCAGGATTACTACACACCATCCGAAGAAGGTTTTCAGGTTTTTGATACCACATTTGGCAAGATTGGAATTGTCATCTGTTATGACAGACACCTTCCAGAAAGTATTCGTACTTCAACTTTAAAAGGAGCCGATCTGATCATCATTCCAACAGCAAATACAAAAGATGAACCAATGGAGATGTTTGAATGGGAAATCCGTATACAGGCAATGCAAAATCAAGTATTTATTGCGATGTGCAACCGTGTAGGAAAAGAAGATCATATGGAGTTTGCAGGAGAATCTTTAATTGTTGGTCCAGACGGAAATGTGATCTTTAAAGCAGATGATATACAGCAGTTGATCGAGTGTGATATTGATCTTAAAAAAGCGAAGAAATTAAGAGAAAGCAAACCATATTTCTCAACAAGACGGCCAGAATGTTATTTATAATAGAATATAGATTTCCAAGATGATTCGTGAGATAATAAAGATAAAAAGGAAGGAGCATCTTATGGAAATTAAATATCTATCAATTAAGAATTTTAAATCAATCCGGCATATGGAAATATCAGATATCCAGAATGCTCTGATTCTTGTTGGAAAGAATAATACAGGAAAATCATCCATCCTTCATGCCTTGCGTGCAGTCGAAGGATCTTATGAAATCTCATTGGATGATTTTAACGAGACAATGCAAAATATAGAGATTGGATTTATATTATCCATTACAGAAGAAGATCTTCATATTTTCCATAAAAATGGTATGGTGAGCCAGTATAAAAAATACGATCTTTGGAAAAAGGATTTTGAGAGTAAATTTCCATCTTACAAAAATGAAGAGATCACCTTTACGTTTATTGCTAATAAAGAAGGCAAACAGCGGTTTTACGATGGTAAGAAGAAACATAATAAGTATATTCGAGAGATTTTTCCAACCATTTATTTCATTGGAACGAACCGTAATTTAAAACAGATACAGGATGATCTTTTTATGCTACAGGAAGACAGTTTGCTTAAGATCATGCGTACAAACTGCTGTATGTTTGATCCTGTGAAACCATGTACTCATTGTTTTCAGTGTATCGGTCTGATCGATCAGAAGAGTCCGAAGGAACTGAATGCATTTGAGGCTGCAAAGCTATTTGAATATAAATTGTATGAGATGAACATTGACCAGTTTGAGAAACGTATTAATGAAAGCTTCCATAAGAACGGCGGATTTGAGGATATCATTTTCTCTATGAATTACGATGTTGACCAAATGCTTCAAGTTAATGCAGAAGCTTATAACAAAGAACGTGATATTTCAATTTCTGTGGAACGATTGGGGCGTGGAATGAAAAGTATTTATATGCTTTCTCTTCTGGAAGCTTATGTAATGGATGAGAATAGTCTTGCATCGATCATCCTGGTAGAGGAACCAGAGATGTTTTTGCATCCGCAGCTGCAAAAGACAGCCAGTGAGATCCTTTATCGTCTGGCACAGAAGAATCAGGTGATCTTTACAACACATTCTCCACATTTATTAGCCAATTTTAGCAGTAGACAATTATGTCAGATCATATTGGATGAAGATTCATATTCTGTTGCAAAGAAGAAAACGAACATTAGTTCGGTATTAGACGATCTTGGATATAATGCTTCCGATCTTATGAATGTTGATTTTGTTTTTATCGTAGAAGGAAAACAAGATAAATACCGTTTGCCATTGTTGTTGAATCATTACTATTCTGAGATTTATGATGAAGATGGCAGATTAAATCGTGTAGCGATCCTGACAACAAACAGTTGTACAAATATCAAAACATATGCCAACTTAAAATATATAAATCAGCTTTATATGAAGGATCGTTTTTTAATGATCCGTGATAGTGACGGTAAGGATCGAGATATGCTTGGAAGACAGCTTTGTAAATATTATGATGAGAGAAATCTTGTTGATGTTGATCATTTACCGAAAGTGACAAGGAAAAATGTATTGATCTTGAAATATTATTCCTTTGAAAATTATTTTTTAAATCCAGAGATCATGTCAAAACTTGGAGTTGTAGAATCTGAAGATGCTTTTTATGAGATTTTATATGATAAATGGAGAGAATATCTGCATAGGATCAAAAGTGGAGTTCATTTGATACAAATGATGGGACGTGATTTTACATCAGCGCAAGATATGAAAGAACATATGGAAGAGATCAAAACCTATATGCGGGGTCATAATCTGTTTTACATTTTTTATGGAAGATATAAGAAAGAAGAGAAAGATTTATTAAAGAAATATATTGAGATCGCACCAAGAGATGAATTTAGTGATATTCTTGATGCGGCGGATTCGTTTATCTATTTTCAGAGTAAGACAAAACAAAAAGATATTCAGAATGAAACAAAATAAAGAAAGTGCGAGATAAATAATATGACAAAGAAACATACAATATTAACAGCGATCAATTCGAAATACATTCACTCGAACCTTGCAGTTTACTGCCTTCGTGCCTATGCAAAGCCATATATCGATGAAGTGGAGATCGCAGAATATACGATCAATCAGCAGGTGGATGATATCCTGATGAGTCTGTATCAGAAACATCCGGATATCCTTTGTTTTTCCTGTTATATCTGGAATATTGAATACATAGAACGTGTGATCCGGGAAATCCATAAATTACTGCCAGATGTACCAATCTGGCTTGGAGGACCGGAAGTTTCCTATGATTCAAGAGAAGTCTTAAGACGTCTTCCACAGGTAACTGGTGTGATGAAAGGGGAAGGAGAAGTTACATTTCTTGAAGTACTTGATCATTATCATGGAAAGAGAGATGATCTTAGCAAGATTCCAGGACTTACTTACAGAAATGAAGATGAGATCGTAGAGACACCATGGCGCCCAGTCATGGATTTAAGCAAGGTTCCATTTGTATATGAGCATATTGAAGATTTTGAACATAAGATCATCTACTATGAATCAAGCAGGGGCTGTCCATTTTCATGTAGTTATTGTTTATCCTCGATCGATAAATGCCTGCGCTTCCGAGATCTTTCTCTTGTCAAAAAGGAATTACAGTTTTTCTTAGATCATAAAGTACCACAGGTCAAATTTGTAGACCGTACCTTTAACTGCCGCCATGATCATGCAATGGAGATCTGGCGTTATATAAAGGAACATGATAACGGCATTACCAATTTCCATTTTGAAGTGGCAGCAGATATCTTAAAGGATGATGAGATCGAGTTGATCTCAGATATGCGTCCGGGATTGATCCAGTTAGAAATCGGTGTTCAGTCAACGAATCTTGATACGATCACGGAGATTCATAGGAAAATGGAGTTTCAAAAAGTTGCAGATATTGTAACAAGGATCAATGCCGGTCATAATATCCACCAGCATTTAGATCTGATCGCAGGACTTCCATATGAAGATTTGGAAAGCTTTAAACAGTCATTTCAGGATGTTTATGAAGTCCGTCCAGAACAATTACAGTTAGGCTTTTTAAAAGTATTAAAAGGTTCTTATATGGAAAAACAAAAAGAGAACTATGGGCTTGTCTATAAAGATACACCGCCTTATGAAGTCCTATATACAAAATGGCTGCCTTATGAAGATGTACTGGTGTTAAAGAAAGTCGAAGAAATGGTCGAAGTTTATTATAACAGCAGCCAGTTTTCAAATACCCTTCGTCTGTTGGAGAAAGAATTTGATACTGCATTTGCTTTATATGATACTCTTGCCAGATTTTATGAAGAAAAAGGATATGACAGAGTCAGCCACAGTCGGATTGCCAGATTTGAAATCTTATATGAATTTATCAAAACCATTACAAAAGAAGAAAATCTTGCATTATATAAAGAGCTGTTAACTTATGATTTATATCTGCGTGAAAATGTAAAGAAACGCCCGGATTTTGCAGGAGATTATACCTTACAGAAGGATGATCTTCGTTATATCAATGAAGAAATCCTATTAAAAGATGAACAGCTTGCATATTTTGGTGAAAAGAATATGCGTAAACTTTCCCATATGGAACGATTTGATCATGTGGTAAATGAGGATTTTGGAAAGAAAGAAACAATTCTATTGTTTGATTACCAGAATCGAGATCCATTGACGAATCAGGCAACCGTTTATTCGATCACAATGAATTAAATAAGAAATTCATATGAATAAAATATGACAGGAAAGAAGGTATGCAAAAGAAAATGATAGCAATATACTTGGCACCATTTTATTTGTTTCTAAACGCTTATTTTTTATTTCGAATCTTAAAATGGCTGGAGACTTGTCATGTTCATTTTAAAAAGAAATGGATCAAAGTCGTTTTGATCATGATCTATGCATTTTTTGTCTTTAGTATTTTGACCGCATTTTTGCTTCCACAAGGAATATTACGCCGTGTTATGAAACTGATCAGTAATTACTGGCTGGGTGTTTTGATGTACTTGGCACTTACGATCATGATTGCGGATCTGATTCGCCTGATCTTGATCTATCTTGTAAAAGCCGATCAGGAAAAGTTTCGGACGCCAAAAGTTTTCAGACTTGTTGGGAGCATTTGTTTGATCCTGATCTTATCAACCAGTTTTTATGGAGTATACAATGCAAGAAATATCAGGACAACAAGTTATCATGTAACGATACATAAAAAAGCAGGAAATCATAAAAAGCTAAAGATCATTTTACTTGCAGATCTTCATCTTGGATACAATATTGGATGTTCTCAGATGAAACAGATGGTAATGAAAGTAAATCAGCAAAGCCCAGATCTGATCGTGGTCGCAGGAGACATTTTTGATAATGAATATGATGCATTAGATGATCCAGATCAGTTGGTCAAGATATTTCGACAGCTAAAGAGTCAATACGGTGTTTATGCAGTTTATGGAAATCATGATATTGATGAAAAGATTCTTGCAGGATTTACATTTGGAAGCGGTCGGGAGAAAAAGGTCAGCGATCCAAGAATGGATGAATTTGTAAAAAGGGCAGGAATGAAGTTATTAAGAGATGAATCTGTCTGTATTGATCAAAGCTTCTATCTCTATGGAAGACCAGATGCTGAGAAAGCAGGCCGTGGGATCAGCAGACGTAAGACTCCAAAAGAACTGGTAAATGGAATGGATCTTAAAAAGCCTGTGATCGTACTGGATCATGAGCCAAGGCAGTTGGAAGAGTTAAATCAGGCAGGGGTAGATCTTGATCTTTGCGGGCATACGCATGATGGACAGCTGTTCCCTGGGAATATTACAATTCATTTGTTTTGGAAGAATCCATATGGATATCGTAAGGTTGGAAATGCGCATCAGATCGTAACTTCAGGTGTCGGTTTATTTGGCCCGAATATGAGGGTCGGAACGAAAGCGGAGATTGTGGTTGTGAATGTGGATTTTAGATGATCTGACAAAGATGTCAGGTATACTATAATAAACATAATGGAGGAAGACATTTTTATGAAATATCACGATGGAAAAGACAGATGCAGTTGGGCTAATCCAAAGAATCCGATATACATCGATTATCACGATAAAGAATGGGGAGTGCCTGTCTATGACGACCATAAATTATTTGAAATGCTGATCTTGGAATCGTTTCAGGCAGGATTATCGTGGGAGTGTGTGTTAAATAAACGAGAAGCGTTCAGAGAAGCGTTTGATGATTTTGATGTATATAAAGTCAGTGCATATGATGAAGAGAAACAAGCGCAATTAAAAGAAAATAAAGGAATCATAAGAAATCAAAGAAAAATATCTGCTGCCGTATCAAATGCGGTTATTTTTATGAAAATCCAGAAAGAATACGGAACCTTTTCTGAATATTTATGGAAGTTTACAGATCATAGGATCATTCATGAGATAGGAAAAACATCTTCAGAATTATCCGATCAGATTTCAAAGGATTTAAAGAAACGTGGAATGAAATTTGTCGGTACAACGATCATATATTCGTATCTGCAGGCGGTTGGTGTGATTAGGTCTCATGAGGAAGGATGTTTCCTGCATCATAAAGAATAAAAATTTTACAAGTACGTAACACTGCGTACTTGAATTTTTATACAAAAAGGAGTATGGTAGAAATTACCAGATAAAATTGAGTATTAGAAAGATGATCATGTCATAACAATGTTCAAACAAAGGGAGGAAGCGATCATGAGACGTAAGATTATGACAGCATTTGTATGCGCGATTATGACAATCTCTGTAATACCGGTTTATGCAGATGATACACAGACCGATCAGGCAGTGACAACAGAAGTTTCTACAGAAACAGCAGCAACGGTGCAAGAAACAAAAAGAACGCAAAAGAAAGAACAACAGAAGAAAAAGACAACAAGCAAAAAATATACCAAGACAAAGAAGGTAAAATCAAAGAAAAAGGCTGAGACAAACAAAGTCGTTCCAATGCCAACACAGGTGATCAGTAAGAGTTCTTCTGACACGATCGAAGGAAGGATCAAGGATAAACAGGCGAAAGTAAAACAGCTGAAAAAACAAAAGGCAAAGATTCAGGAAGAGATTCGTCTGGAACAGCAAAAATCCCAGTCTATAAATGAATTTTACAAAAAGTATACAGCAAATTCTAAGGCTGAGATTGCTTTATATGGGCAGGAGATCACTCCTTCTATGAAGATTTCAAAAAAAGATGAGCAGTTAAGAGAAGATTTATATGAGCTTGCAGATTTATTTGGAGATGAGAATCTGAGAAGGATTGCAAGTGAATATGTTTTTGGAATCAATCATCTGGATTTTGAAACACTGCTTGATAAGAACGAAACGATTCAGCTTGATCAGTATTTAAAGAACGAACAGATACTTCCAATCAAACCAATGGAAGAGAAGGTTCAGACGATCAAAAAGCAGATCAAGAAGTTCAAAGGAGAGATCAAAAAAGAGGAACAGACAAGATATTTTAATCCAAATGATGTCAGTGCTCTAAGTCATATCACAGTTTCAGATGCCAAACATATCTTGGAAGGAACTGCTTTGTATGATGATGCGAAAGCTTATGTCAAGGCAGAAGAGAAATATCATGTGAATGCAGTCTTTTTGATGGGAATCGCTGCACATGAAAGTGCATGGGGCACGAGCCGCCGTGCGAGGGAAGATAATAATCTGACCGGATATGGTGTAACATCGGATCATGCAAAAGGAATTAACAAATCAACGAAAGAAGCAGGACTTTTAGCAACTGCAGAAACATTACATGAAAAATATCTGACACCAGGTGGAAGTTATTATGCTGGAACTTCTGCAGCAGCAGTGAACAAACATTACTGTGTTGGCGGAGAATGGGCGGCAGCAGTTGTAAAGAATGCTTATTTATTAATGAATCATTTATAATTTTCTATTTTTGTATTGATTTTATAGAATCACAATGCTATAATTTACAAGAAATCAAAAAGAAGAAAACGTTGATGAGAAGAGTACTTTGTGGAAAGCTTCCAGAGAGGGATACATTTGCTGAAAGTATCCTAAGCAGATAAGCAAAGGAAGACCACCTCGGAGTGGCTGCAAACCAGCCCGGTTGACACCGTTAATCGTCAATCAAGTGATCTGTTTCTGGAGTTTATTATTTTATTTGAAGGATATGAAACAGATAACCAGGGTGGAACCGCGATAACTCGTCCCATGGATTTTTATTAGTCCATGGGATTTTTTATTTCTGTTATAGATTTATTATAGAAGAAATCTATAGAGAATTGTGACAGGATAAATAAAACGTTATATATCAAGAAAGGATGAACAAGAAGATGAAGATTACATTAAAAGATGGATCTGTAAAAGAGTATGAAAACAATATGTCTGTCATTGATATTGCAAAAGATATCAGTGAAGGACTGGCAAGAGTTGCCTGTGTGGGTGAGGTTGATGGAGAAGTTGTTGACCTTAGAACTGTCATTGACAAAGACTGCGAATTAAATATCTTAACATTTGATTCTGATGAAGGAAAACACGCATTCCGTCATACAGCATCCCATATTTTAGCTCAGGCAGTAAAACGTTTATATCCAGAAACAAAACTTGCGATCGGACCTTCTATCGACAATGGTTTCTACTATGATATGGAGAAAGATACTCCATTTACACAGGAAGACCTTGAGAAGATTGAAAAAGAAATGAAGAAGATCGTTAAAGAAAATCTTGAGATCACAAGCTTTACAAAACCTAGAGATGAAGCAATCGCATTTATGAAAGAAAGAAATGAACCTTATAAAGTAGAATTGATTGAAGATCTTCCAGAAGATTCTGTGATCAGCTTCTATCAGCAGGGTGAATTCGTTGACCTTTGTGCAGGACCTCACTTAATGACTACAAAACCAGTGAAAGCATTCAAACTTACAAGTATTGCAGGTGCTTACTGGCGTGGAGATGAGCATAATCAGATGCTTACAAGAATCTATGGTACTGCATTTACAAAGAAAGCAGAATTAGATGTATACCTTACAATGATGGAAGAGGCTAGAAAGCGTGACCATCGTAAACTTGGAAAAGAACTTGGTCTGTTTATGATGAGAGAAGAAGGGCCTGGATTCCCATTCTTCCTTCCAAAAGGTATGGTTCTTAAAAACACATTATTAGACTACTGGCGTGAAATTCATCAGAAAGCAGGATACGTTGAAATCTCAACACCTATCATGTTAAGCCGTCATTTATGGGAAACATCAGGACATTGGGATCATTACAAAGAAAATATGTATACAACAGTTATTGATGATCAGGATTTTGCGATCAAACCTATGAACTGCCCAGGTGGAGTTCTTGTTTATGATTCTGAACCACGTTCATATAGAGATCTTCCATTAAGAATGGGAGAATTAGGTTTAGTACATCGTCATGAAAAATCTGGTCAGTTACATGGATTAATGCGTGTTCGTTGTTTTACACAGGATGATGCACATATCTTTATGACACCAGATCAGATCAAAGATGAAATCAAAGGTGTTGCAGGATTGATCGATCAGGTTTACAACTTATTTGGATTTAAATATCATGTAGAACTTTCTACTCGTCCAGATGACAGCATGGGAAGTGACGAAGATTGGGAACTTGCAACAGATTCTCTTCGTGCAGCTTTAGATGATCTTGGACTTGATTATGTAGTAAATGAAGGAGACGGAGCATTCTACGGACCTAAGATTGATTTCCACTTAGAGGATTCCATCGGAAGAACATGGCAGTGTGGAACGATCCAGCTTGACTTCCAGCTTCCATTACGTTTTGACCTTCACTACACAGGAGCAGATGGAGAGAAACATCGTCCAATTATGATCCACCGTGTTGCATTTGGATCTATCGAACGTTTCATCGGTATCTTGATCGAGCATTTTGCAGGTGCTTTCCCTACATGGTTAGCTCCAGTACAGGTTGAAGTGATTCCTATCTCTGATAAGCATTTAGATTATGCTAATAAAGTACTTGATACATTAAAGGCAGCAGGAATCCGTGCAGACATCGATACAAGAGCTGAGAAAATGGGATACAAGATTCGTGAAGCGCAGCTTCAGAAGATTCCATATATGTTAGTTGTTGGTGGAAAAGAAGAAGAAAACGAAGCTGTATCAGTAAGAAGCCGATTCAAAGGTGATGAAGGACAGATGAAGTTAGATGACTTCTTAGCTGGAATCAAAGAAGAGATTGCTAATAGAGAAAACCGTAAGGTTGAAAAAGAAGATTAATTGTCAAATGAAAAGGAGGCACCACATTTGTGGAATGCCTCCTTTCTTTATATCATATCCGTTCTAATAATTCATCAGGTTTCATAGCAGGTACTTTACTTTCGATAAAATCCTTGATATTACGAGTTACAATAAAATCTACTTTCATTCGCTGTGCGCATACCATTTGAATCGCATCTTCATAATCAGAAGTTTTCATATTCGCCGCTTTTCTTATATCAGAAGACTTTAGATCAGCAATATGAAAAATCATAAACAGCTGTTCAATAATTTGCTGAGTTTTTTCTGGTGTTAATTCTTTTCTCAAAATATAAACAATATTTGGAATAGATAATGCTGAAATATATCCATCAATTTTTTCTACTTCACATAACTTCCAGATTTTTGAAGAGCTTTCTACAAAATCAGTTCTGTCACATAATACATCAAGGATTACATTTGTATCAATCAATATTTTCATATTTATCTGCAATCCTTTCTGCGCGGATATCCTTTTCGTTATAATCTTTTTTTAGAATTCCAGTTAAAGAATCAGTCAAGAAAGAAATACCTGTGTCTTTTGAAATTAATCTGGCGACTTCTTTTCCTTTTTTTAAAATAATAATTTCATTACCTTCTTGGACAGCTTTTAAATATTTACCAAAGTTATTTTGAATATCAGTTGCTGTTGTTGTAATCATAGTATTACCTCCTATTTTAATAGTTAGTCCCTAAAATTATTATATGCTATTTTAGGGATTTTATCAATGATATTAGAAAAATTGATTCATTTTATAAGTTATATAAAACAAGATTGTCTATATAACTGCAATATTTTCTCAAATAAACCTCTTGAAATATACCCCAATAGGGTATATAATACCAATTGTAAAGGAGGAAACCGCATGGAAGAAAAAAAAGAATGTTGTTGTCACCACAAGACAAAAGAACGTTCAGACAAAGAATATAAAGACCTTATTAATCGTCTAAGCCGCATTGAAGGTCAGGTTAGAGGAATAAAAAAGATGGTAGAGAATGATATTTATTGTACAGACATCTTGGTTCAGGTATCTGCTGTTAATGCAGCCTTAAATAGTTTCAACAAAGTCCTTCTAGCGAACCATATCAGAACTTGTGTGGCAGAAGATATTCGGGAAGGAAAGGACGAGACGATTGATGAATTAGTAAAAGTTTTACAAAAACTAATGAAATAACAATTTGAAAACAAAATGAAAGGAAGGGAAACCATGGAACAATATCAAGTGACTGGCATGAGCTGTGCTGCTTGCAGTGCACGCGTGGAGAAAGCGGTTTCCAGTGTTGAGGGTGTGACATCCTGCTCTGTTAGCTTGCTGACAAACTCAATGGGTGTGGAAGGAACCGCTTCTGCATCTGATATCATTAAAGCGGTGGAAGATGCTGGATATGGAGCAAAGAAAAAGGGAGAACAGACACATAGCAGTTCTTCAGATGCAGATTTATTAAAAGACAGAGAAACTCCTGTCTTGAAGAAACGACTGATCACATCGTTATGTTTTTTGATTCCTTTGATGTATCTGTCAATGGGACATATGATGTGGAATTGGCCAATTCCTAAGATTTTAGATGGAAACCATGTAGCAATGGGTCTGATCCAGTTGTTATTTACAACGATCATCATGGTGATCAACCAGAAATTCTTTATCAGTGGATTTAAGAGCTTATTCCATAAAGCACCGAATATGGATACTCTGGTTGCTTTAGGATCTGCAGCTTCTTATGGATACAGTGTTTATATTTTATTTGCAATGACAGATGCTCAGATGCATCAAAACATGGATGCTGTGATGAAATATATGCATGAATTCTACTTTGAATCTGCAGCTATGATTCTGACATTGATCACAGTGGGTAAGATGCTAGAAGCAAGATCCAAAGGAAAAACGACAGATGCTTTAAAGAGTCTTATGAAATTAGCACCAAAGACGGCAATTGTGATCCGTAATGAACAGGAAATAGAAGTTGGAATCGAACAGGTACATCAAGGAGATATCTTCGTTGTAAAACCTGGAGAGAATATACCGGTAGATGGTATCATCATTGAAGGAAACAGCGCATTAAATGAATCTGCTTTAACAGGAGAAAGTATTCCTGTGGATAAAAAAGAAGGCGATACCGTATCCGCTGCAACATTAAATACATCTGGTTATTTAAAATGTGAAGCTACAAGAGTTGGCGAAGATACAACACTTTCCCAGATCATTCAGATGGTCAGCGATGCGGCAGCAACCAAAGCACCAATCGCGAAGGTCGCAGATAAAGTATCAGGGATTTTTGTCCCAACTGTTATTTGTATTGCAATCGCAACAATGATCATCTGGCTGCTTGTCGGACAAAGTTTTGGATTTGCACTTGCCAGAGGTATTTCTGTATTAGTTATCAGTTGCCCTTGCGCTTTAGGACTTGCAACACCTGTAGCGATCATGGTTGGAAATGGAATGGGTGCAAAGCATGGAATCATGTTTAAGACAGCCGTATCCTTAGAAGAGACAGGAAAGACACAAATCATAGCTTTAGATAAAACAGGAACGATCACAAGTGGAAAACCGCAGGTTACAGATATGGTACCGGTAGAAGGTATCAGCGAAGAGGAATTACTTTCCATGGCATATGCATTAGAAAAGAAGAGTGAACATCCACTTGCTCATGCAATTTTACAAAAAGCAGAAGAGGCACAGGTTCATGACAATCTTGAAATTAAAAACTTTCTGGCTGTTGCTGGAAATGGACTTTCTGGAAAGATCGATAAAGAGACGATCTATGGCGGAAACCAGAGATTTATTGAGAAATATGCAAAAATCCCATTATCTATGATCAAAAAATCAGAAGAACTTGCTAATCAGGGAAAAACACCATTATTCTTTGCGTGTGATGAGCAGCTAATTGGTATCATTGCTGTTGCAGACGTTATCAAAGAAGACAGCCCTCAGGCAGTCAAAGAACTTCAGGATATGGGAATCCGTGTGGTTATGCTAACAGGGGATAATGAACGTACTGCAAAAGCGATCGGTAAACAGGCTGGAGTTGATCATGTGATCGCAGGTGTTCTTCCAGAAGGAAAAGAAAGTGTTATTCGTGACTTGAAAGAAAAAGGAAAAGTTGCAATGGTTGGTGATGGAATCAATGATGCACCAGCACTTACAAGAGCTGACATGGGAATTGCAATCGGTGCAGGTACAGATATCGCAATTGATGCTGCGGACGTTGTCCTAATGAAAAGCCGTTTAAGTGATGTACCTGCGGCAATCCGTTTAAGTCGTGCGACGCTTAAGAACATTCATGAAAATTTATTTTGGGCATTTATTTATAACATCATTGGAATTCCATTAGCTGCGGGAGCTTGGTATATGTTACTTGGGTGGAAACTAAACCCAATGTTTGGAGCTGCAGCAATGAGTTTATCAAGTTTCTGTGTTGTTACCAATGCATTACGATTAAATCTCTTTAAAATGCATGATGCTAGCAAAGACCAGAAGATTAAAAACAGTGTTGTACTTGAAGAAATTCAGGTTCAAAATATAACAAAACAGGAGGAAATAACAATGAAGAAAACAATGAAGATTGAAGGAATGATGTGTGGACACTGCGAGGCTGCTGTAAAGAAAGCCTTAGAATCTTTAGATGGTGTAGAAGAAGCAATTGTAAGTCATGAAGAAGGAACAGCAGTTGTTTCTATGACAAATGAAGTGTCAGATGATGTCTTGACACAGACAGTGGAAGATAAAGATTACAAAGTGATAGGAATTGAGTAAAAAGCAAAGATTGTTATAATATTTTGACATAATTCAAGAAATTACAACAGCAAAAATCAATATTGTTATATAAAATAATGATAAATTTGCAAGATAGATGTAGATTTATCATTATTTTTTTATACAAATCTTTATCTTATTGAGAAAAATTATCAAAAGTGTGGTACAATATGACTGGTTAGAATCATCTAATCAATTACAACAATAAAGATAGATAAAGGATATAAAAAATGACACTAAAAGAATTACAAATCGGTAAGAGTGCAGTGATCAAAAGCGTTGGCAGTCATGGTGCATTAAGACAACATTTTCTTGATATGGGAATGATCCCTGGTGTTGAGATCACAGTTGTAAAGCTTGCACCAATGGGTGACCCTATGGAAGTACAAATTCATGGGTATGAACTGACTCTCCGATTAGAAGAAGCCGACCAGATTGAAATTGATCCAATTGTAGAAAGAAGCAGAAGTCATAAGGGTGCGGAATATATGAGAACTTTTGAGCATCCTGGATTAGGGGAAGAAGGTAAATATCATTCCAAAGAAGATGAACATCCACTTCCAGAGGGAACACAATTGACCTATGCATTAGTCGGTAATCAAAACTGTGGAAAAACAACATTATTTAATCAGTTGACTGGTGCCAATCAGCATGTTGGAAATTTTCCAGGTGTAACAGTCGATCGAAAAGATGGTGCGATCAAAGGACATCCTGAAACAAATGTAACGGACCTTCCAGGAATTTATTCGATGTCACCTTATAGTAGTGAGGAGATTGTTTCCAGAAACTTCGTACTAGAAGACAAACCAAAGGCGATCATTAATATTTTGGATGCGACGAATATCGAACGAAATCTTTACCTTACCATGCAGTTATTAGAGATGGACATTCCAATGGTTGTTGCCTTAAACATGATGGATGAAGTTGTTGGGAATCAAGGATCGATCAATGTCAATGAAATGGAATCATTGCTAGGTGTTCCAGTTGTTCCGATTTCAGCGGCAAAGAATGAAGGAGTCGATGAGGTTGTAAAACATGCACTTCACATTGCAAAATATCAGGAAAAACCATTGCGGCAGGATTTTTGTGATAAAGAAGATCATAATGGAGCAGTGCATCGTTGTGTTCATGCAGTAATACATTTGATTGAAGATCACGCAGAAAAGGCACAGATACCGGTTCGTTTTGCAGCGACAAAAGCTATTGAAGGAGATCATTTGATTTTAGAACAATTAAAGCTTGATCAAAATGAAATGGAAATGTTAGAGCATATTGTCAAGCAGATGGAAACAGAACGTAAGTTAGATCGAAGTGCAGCAATTGCAGACATGAGATTTGATTTTATTGAGGGTTTATGTGAACAGACCGTTGTTAAACCAAAAGAAAGTAAAGAACGGATTCGAAGTGAAAAGATCGATCGAGTTCTAACAGGAAAGTATACAGCAATTCCTTGTTTTGTAGGAATCATGGTTTTGGTATTCTATCTTACATTTAATGTGATCGGGGCCTGGCTTCAAGGAATCTTGCAATTAGGAATTGATAAAATCTCAGTACTTACAGATCAGGCATTAACTGCGGCTCACGTGAATCATGTGATCCATAGTCTGGTGATTGAAGGAATCTTTACTGGTGTAGGAAGTGTATTAAGCTTTTTACCGATCATTGTAACCTTATTTTTCTTCTTATCATTAATGGAGGACAGTGGATACATAGCAAGAGTGGCATTTGTTATGGATAAAGTGCTTCGAAAGATTGGATTGTCTGGACGAAGTATCGTTCCGATGCTGATCGGGTTTGGATGTACAGTTCCTGCGGTTATGGCAACAAGGACTTTAACGAGTGAGCGAGATCGTAAGATGACAATTCTTTTAACACCATTTATGAGCTGTACAGCCAAGCTGCCAATTTATTCTTTTTTCGTGAATGCCTTTTTTCCAAAACGTGGTGGTCTTATTATGGCAGGATTATATTTATCAGGAATCATGATAGGTATTTTGATTGCATTTTTATATAAGGGAACGTTATTTAAAGGAGAACCAGTGCCATTTGTTATGGAGTTACCAAATTACAGACTTCCAGGAGTGAAGAATGTAGCACAATTATTATGGGAGAAAGCGAAAGATTTCTTACAGAAAGCATTTTCTGTGATTTTGGTCGCCACGATCGTTGTATGGTTTTTACAGAGATTTGATCTGCAGTTAAATATGGTAGAAGATTCTGCACATAGCATTTTAGCAATGGTAGCTGGTGTGTTAGTACCAGTTTTTTCACCATTAGGATTGGGAGATTGGAGAATCGTGACATCATTGATCAGTGGATTTATGGCAAAAGAAAGTGTAGTTTCAACATTAGGAGTTTTATTCAATGGAAACATCACAGCGGCGATCACACCATTAGCCGCAAGTTCTTTATTAGTATTTAGTTTGCTTTATTCTCCATGCGTTGCGGCCATCGCATCTGTAAAACGTGAACTAGGAACAAGATGGGCGGTTGGTCTGGCATTATGGCAATGTATGATTGCATGGATTGCAGCATTAATCGTAAGATTCATTGGATTAGTAATTTGAATTACATAAAATAAAAATATCGAGAGAGGCCAGTAAAATACTGGCTTCTCTGTCTTTTATCATCAATCTATAATTTAAATCGGTATTTTGCGTATAGATTGATTCTTAAGCATATAGCACTTTCAAGGTCTGTTATTTCCACATTATAATCAAAAAAATAAAGGAACATTGAAAATCTTACTCCATGTTCCTTTATGATTCGAATTTTATTTAGAAACTTAAATGCTTCTTTTTCTTTAACAGATTCGCACCTGTTATGATCAACATGATTCCAGATGCAAGTCCAATGCAAATGGATAAGATTCCAAGTACGATGTTCCCAGCACCGGTACGTTTCATTGTTAAGTAGATTTTCTCCATGTCCATGATGTGACCTCCGTTTGAGAATTATAATTTGTAATGTCTATGATTTACTATATCATTAAAATTCATACTTCGTCAAATAACAACTTATAAAAGCAGATTTCTTACCATTACACCATCAAATGTTACACTATTCATATGGTGGACTTCAATCTGATATAATGCATTGGCTGCAATATGTTCTGCGGCTTGTTCCAGATTTCTGATTCCTGTGGTTTCAGAATACATCTCAATGACAGCATCTAAGGCCTCATCTGTCATAATACATTCATCATCTTTTAATCCCATGCGTTTTAATACCTTAGGGAGCGCAAATTTCTGGAAGATCGCTTTCTTCTCTTCTGGTGTGTAATCAGGGATGTCAATGACTGCAAAACGTGACATCAATGGTGCACTGATCTGGTCTTTTTCATTTGCAGTGGCAATTGGATATACTCCAACCGTTGGGATCATACATTCCATATAATTATCGGTAAATCCAAGATTATCAAGCAATGTTAGTAAAACATCTGCAGGATTTCCATTTCCCTTTCCTGAATTGGCTTTATCAAGCTCGTTAATGATAAATACAAGATTTGATTCTCCTGCCATGGAAAATGCATCCATGATGATCCCTGGTTTTGCATTTGCATAAATACGGGAACTTCCCGTTAACTGCTCTGGATCGTTAATGGAACTCATATCAAGAGTTGTCCATGGAAGTTTTAAAATTCTTGCAACCGCATAAGCAATCTGAGATTTTCCTGTTCCAGCAGGTCCAACTAATAATAATCCATAAGCAGGCAGCGTGTGTGTACGATTGATCTGAATGATCGTTTCAATGATTCTTTGTTTCACACGTTCCATACCATAGAGTTCTTCATCAAGAATCCGTCTTGCTTCTTCAGGATCGATCGCTTTAAAATAATTACTCTTCCATTGGATGTTCATCATGATGGATAATGCACGCTGGGCATGACGTCTCTCTTCTTGTGAAACTTCATGAGATTTTGCAACAGCAAGATTTCTTCTTGCCCATAGACGAATATTATCAGGCAGCGTACTTCCGGCACATGTCATAAAATCTGTGATACTCTGGATGCTGGTAAGTTTCATATCATCACCCATCTCATCAAGATTTTCATCAGTGATCCGTTCATCTGGTGCATCACTTTGGAATAAACGTTCGATCATAAACTGAAGGAAACCATCTTCTGCAGATAATTTGGTGCCACTGCCAAGAGCAATTTCTCTGATCTTGTATACACAGTAGCCTTCCTCTGTATTCTCTCCAGATAAGCGGACATGAATATGATTCTCTCCAAGCCATTTGACCAGGCTTACAAAACGGGAATCTAATTTTAAGATATCAGATATGACTGTTCCATCTTCTCCCTCAAATTCAAAGGCTGTCTGCTTATCCTGATCAGAAAATACACCACAGGAATGATGCTCCCATTGCTTCTTCTTGTTTGATAAAATTAAGATAGGGCATTCTATCGTAGCATGATCTGCATTCGAAGAAAATGTTGTATAAGTACAGACTACTTCTTCTTTTATTTCTGATGTATCGTTACTAAAATCAAATACTGGCATAATTAAATACTCCTGTTTTCTTTTGTTTAGCATATTTATATTTCATTATATCAGTTTTTCCTGATTTTTAAAAGTTTTAAACTCTTTATAAAATAGAAAAAGGGATAAATGCTTCTGGATGTTCTTTATGTTTTCCAATATATTTTTCCATCCAGACCATATCATACCAACGTCCGAATTTATAGCCGCTTTTATAAAATTTTCCAACCATATGATAACCAAGATGTTCATGATACTGAACACTGTTTTTTGTAACATATTCATCTTCGATTTCCGGATCTGTAATGCACGCATCCAAATTGATCACATGTTGTTTTCGAAGGATTTCTTCTAATGCCTCATATAATTTTTTCCCGATTCCCTGTCGTTTTACATCCTTATCTACATAAATGGTTGTTTCTACGGACCAGTCATATGCAGCACGGTTTTTAAAAGATGATGCATATGCATATCCGACAATTTTTCCATGCCCATCAACAGCCGCCAGATAAGGATAGCGTTTTAATGTCTGTTTGATCCTTTGACGGAATTCTGTTATCGAAGGTGTTTCATATTCAAATGTGATTGCTGTATGTTCTACATAATAGCGGTAAATTTCCAGTAATTCTTCTGCATCCTGTGGAGTTGCCAATCTGACTTCCATTTTGTCATTCCTTTCAGTTTAATGAAATAGTGGTGCTTTTTCATTTAATTTTGCATTTGAATGTGTTCCCCAGTGATCACTTCATAGCAAATCAGATTTTTTGTGTTTAAATCTTCTTTTGTCATATCAACAGCACTGATCTGGTGATTATCATAGGTTGTATAATAGTAGATTCCTTTTTGCGTATTACAACAAGAAGTATATAAGGTAATCTCATATTTTCCATTGACATCGCAGCATCCTCTTTGCTGATCGACAGATCCAAGAATATGGAAAAACTGATTGACACTTTCATTTTCAGAATCTCCAGAGACAGAATGCAATTTGGTAAATGCTACTTTAGCAAAACGTGAGGATGAAGAAAGATCTCCAGGAAGACCAATCGCACCCATTCCACGACTGTATTGATCTAAATCGATATCTTTTGCAAATAGATTTTCTGGTTGTTTTGGAGAAAGATTCATGTATTGATTTAATAAGAACATCTGAATGTTAAATGGAGGATTGTTTGTTAATACCCCAACGTTATTTTCATAGATATGCATCCCATCTTCCATTGCTTCGACTGTAATCGCACCAGATTGATCTGCAATGATCCAGTGAAGCTGCGCTAATGGAAATTGTTCACTGTAAGGGGTATTGGTAAGATTCATATGAATCAATGCTGTCTTCGCTTCCTCAAGATTTGCACAAGTTCCAAGAATCCAAGGGATAAATTCAAACTGTGCGATATTGTCTTTCCCTTCTTCTATATCATAATATGCTGCATTTCCAACAAAATTAAGCCCAGCCATTGCCAGTCCACATTCATTGAATGCATCATAATACAAAGGGTCATTGTTGACTACATGAGCCATTCCGATCATAGCATAATGACTTTCTATGGCATCGATATGTCTAAAATGAAATGGATAATTTCTTGGAGTGATCACAACCTCATCTCCATAAGAGAATTCATAATCTAAAGTTCTTCCAAAATAAAAATCTTTTGTCTTGTAAGTTGCAGCTGTACACATTGCTCTTTTACTCCTCCTTCTATTAATTAATTTCAATAATTTTCAGTAATAATTATATCCTGTTTCTAAGGTATCATTCAAAGATGTTATGCCTGATCTGTCATAATGGAATTATTTTCAAAAAGATTTCGAATGCTAGTCGTTATCTTTCGGAATAACTGGTCAAATCCATAAGCATAAAGAGAGCCAAAGATATTGGCAGCGATTCTTAAGATGATGGCATTCTTCAGGCCAAAAAGATTCTCTGCAATATAAAGAGCCCCAAAGGTGTTGAAAACGGTTTGCCAGGCATATCCAGCAGAATAACCAACTCCTATCCCACCGATCAGACCGATCCATTGAAAGATATGATCAGGAAGGATCGCATGTAAAATAAGAAAGATCATACATCCAAGAATATTAAATGGTCCTCTTCTTTGTACACGGTATTTCATATCTTTTGAAAATGGCAACAGGACAGACATTGCAGCAATCCCGATCCACATAACTCTTGGCATATGAACCAATTCTCCGATCAACATTGCAGTAGAAATTCCAAGAGATAATCTTAAATACCAGCTGCTTCTTGCAGAAAACAGATGAAATTCCTTAAATAAATGATAAAATCCTCTATGAAATGTTCGATTTCTATGATTCTTGTAAAATACAAGGGAACAGATCACAGCACCTGCAAATAATCCGCAACATCTTAATACATAGTCATGCCCTGTAACATCGTATCCGTAGAATAACAAATATCCTAAGATAAATGTGGACTGATTGGACATGATAACGTTATGGCAGCTTAAGATCATGATCGCCATAATACAAAGAAAATGAATAAAAAAAGCAGGAACGGTATTTACAGTATTAGCAAGTCTTGGTCCAACCGCAAGGATTGCAAAAATCATAAAGATAACGCCAATGCTGTGTTTTGTATCGATTCCGAAGTCAACCTGTCGTAAGATCATTAAAACCAGTAAGACTAGCACGCCGACAACACTGTTTTGTGATCCAAAGATCATACTGTAAAGAGTTACTAATGCAAAACAAAATGCAACAACTAAATATACTTTAAAATTATAGATAAGGATACGTTTATGTTTCTCTTCTGAATCTTTGGCACCTTTGATCCATTGTTTGGAACCGATGGAACTTAATTGTAACTGTTGATAAAAATCCAATGTTAATACCTCCTGTGATAAGAATCTGTTTCTGAGTAGCAATGAACAATTTTACTCACTTCTAGGCTGTTCGTCAATACGTTATTTGACGTTTTTTCTTATTTTTGATATGATTTATTTATGAAAGCGACAGACAAAGAAAGGAGGATTTATCCTCATGGCAATGAATTTTAATCAGATATTAAAGTTTCAGCAGATAAAAAATGCATTCAAACGGTTTGATCAAGACCATCCAAAATTCAAGAATTTCATGAATGCTGTATGGAAGGAGCAGGCACTTAGACAGGATGCTGTGATTGAGATTTCTGTTACATCTCCAGAAGGAAAAAATTATTGTTCGAATATCAAACTGAATGCAGCAGATATCGAGATGTTTGAACAGTTGAAATCTATGAAACCAGAATAATTTCATCTTGGAAGTACTTGTCTTCCCGTAAGTAGTTCGTTATAATAACAGATATCGAACATACATACGGGAAGATTTTTTCATAATAAAAAACGCCCAACTACCAACTGGACGGAATATTTCGATATCGCAACAAACTTTGAAAATATAATATACTTACCTAGGAAGTCGTCAGGCGGCAAGTCTCCAATACCGTTCCGAGCATTGCGGGAAAGAGGCCTTTATGAGTACATATGAGGAATTTATGATTATCATAAATGTTGCACTATTAATTATTTCCATTCTGAACTATACGCATAAAAAATAGCCGTCCTGCCCCTGGTAAGTGTAGAACGACTATTTTTTGTTAAGCATTCGCCGGAGCGGATGGGTTTGCTCCATCGTGCCGACTTCCTTGTTAAATATATTATAATCAAAGTTCTTAAATTTTTCAATACCATTTTCCTGACATTAGAAAATGGCCAAATTTTTTACTGTAATTCTTCCTCAGACACCAGATTTTTCATGCTTCTAAGCCCTATACAAAGGGTTGAAGTATTATGTAATACGGCAGATGTTGTTGGCTGGATAAAGCCTAACACACCGGCCACAATAAGCCCTGCGTTAAATCCAACAATAAAGCGGTAATTATTATGAATTCGGCGCATTAAGTGGTTACTGATATGTTTGAGAGTTACCAGACCATGCAAATGGTCTCCTTCAATCGTTACATCTGCGATTTCTCTTGCAATCTGAGCTCCATCACTGATCGCGATTCCAACATTAGATGCAGATAATGCTGGAGAATCATTGATTCCATCTCCGATCATAATAACTTTTCTTCCTTCAGCTTTTTCTTTCTCAACGAAAGCAGCTTTATCCTCTGGAAGTACCTCAGCATGATATTCATCCACACCAACTTTGGCTGCAATAACCTTTGCAGTACGATCACTGTCTCCAGTCATCATAACGACTTTCTTGATTCCAGCAGCTTTTAATGCTTTGATCACATCTTTGGCTTCTTCACGTAATGGGTCTTCAATACAGATCACACCTGCAAGTTTTCCTTCAATCGCCATATATAAATGCGAACATTCTTCAGGCAGTTTCTCAAATAACTCTTCTTTGCCTTCAGGAATTGTACACTGCTCATCTTCGAATACAAAATGATAACTTCCAATGACAACTTTTTTATTCTCGATCATGGAAGAAATTCCATGAGCCACGATATACTCAACCTCAGAATGTAATTCTTCATGTACAAGATTTCTGTCAACAGCTGCCTGAACTACAGCTTTTGCCATAGAATGAGGGAAATGTTCCTCTAAACATGCGGCAATTCTTAATAATTCCTTGCATTTCATTCCATTAAATGAAACGATATCAAGAACGGTAGGTTCCGCTTTTGTTAAAGTTCCTGTTTTATCAAAGACGATTGTTTCGGCTTCTGCCATTGCTTCTAAGTATTTACCACCTTTGACAACGATCTGATGGTCATTTGCTTCCTTGATCGCAGATAATACAGAGATTGGCATTGCAAGTTTTAATGCACATGAGAAATCAACCATCAGTACAGATAAAGCCTTTGTTACATTTCTTGTAAATAAATAGGTAAGAGCTGTTCCAGCCAATGTATAAGGAACAAGACGGTCTGCAAGATGTTCTGCTTTACTTTCCAAAGAAGATTTTAATTTTTCAGATTCTTCGATCATCGTAACGATCTTGTCGAATTTGCTTGATCCATTTACTTCTTTCACGCAAACTTTTAAATCACCTTCTTCAACAACAGTTCCTGCATATACATATCCGTCAGGAATCTTGCGAACAGGTGTTGATTCTCCGGTTAATGATGACTGATTGATCATTGCTTCACCATCAACAACAACTCCATCAAATGGAATCATATTTCCCATTTGTACATGAACGATATCGTTGGCATCAATTTCATTAGATGGGACTAAAATCTCATGATCTTCTTCGACTTTCCATACCTTATCAATATTCAAGGACATGCTTTTTGCGAGATCATCGACGGATTTCTTATGTGTCCATTCTTCGAGAATTTCTCCGATTCCGAGTAAGAACATGATAGAGGATGCGGTATTGATATCTCTTCGAATGATCGATACCCCGATTGCCGTACCATCAAGTACTGGAACTTCAATCTTACCCTGAGCAAGTGTATGAATTCCTTCATATATGTATTTCACAGATTTGATCACTGTGATCCCTGCTCTTAATGGATATGGAAATAATAATTTGTTTCCATAATGAAATAAGATTTTACCTATAAGTTTCTCCTGATATGTCTGATTTAATTGTCTGCTCTGGCTTTCTTGATAATTATCAGGGACTGTGATGATTCCATGATAAAATTCCTTTAAAGCAGTAAGAATTTCACTGCGGCTGCTATCATAACAGATCACGATGTCATTTGTGCGGTCATAGATTTTTACAGATGTTACAAAATCTTTTGTTATGAGATAATATTGAAGTTCATCTGCCTGATCAGCACTCATTGTCTTCTGGCAGTTATGAATACGAATTCTGCCTCGAATCTCATGTTTGATCGTAAATTTCATATAAACTCCTTTTTGTTTGAAAACACCTGCAGGAAAACTGCAGGTGCCTTAATCTTAATGTTATATTTTATTCTGCAACTTCTTTGAAAGTATCTTCAGAAACTTCTTCTGTTTCTTCTTCTGCCTCATCAGATTCGGCATAGGATTCCAATTCTTCTGCTTCGGCAGCTCTTTCTTCATTAATCTGCTGAGCTTCAGCATAGATATCTTCTGCATTCTCCTGTACAGTTGCAACTGTATCCATTACACATTCTTTTGCACGAAGAACAGCTGCTGTACAATTTGTGTACAATTTCTTTGCATCCTTACTTGATAATGCTTTAATACCTGCTGTTCCAAATAAAACGCCTGCTGCAAAAAATCCTGTTTTTTTACTCTTTACTACTGATAAAACTTTTGTTAAATCCATGGTTTTTTCCTCCTGTATGATATAAATATGTATTTATTTCTCATATACTTAAGAGCTATATGACTTTATATGCTCTCTAAGTAACTTTGTTCATTATAAAACATCCTATGGCGATTACTCAAGACTAATCGCAGTGCCTTATTGATAATATTTCTCAATAAGCACTACTCTACTTCTGTAGTGTCAGAGCTGTTAAATATGTTCCCAGAATCACCTTTTGAACGGTTATAGTCGTATTTGGAAGGATAACCACATGTCTCAGCAGCATCTGCACCTCCATAATTCTTAGCAAAGTCCTGACGTTTTCCTTTGTTAAACATAAAGTACTTTAATGCTTCCTGATTTGCTTTGAAATTTACAAAGAAAACATATCCACATGGAGGATAGCTTCCAGCAACAGCTGTTTTGTATGTATTCTCGATTGGTACACGAAGCTGATCAATCTCTGTTGTTCCCATTTGTGCAACAGATAGGATCAGTTTCTTAATATATGTTGCGTCCATATCCGTAGATACATCACCAAGTGCATCAATCGCAATATCCACAAGATCTAAAGGATTTTGCTGTAACATCTTCTGGAAAGTTGCCTGCATAACAGCACGCTGTCTTCCTGTTCGTCCAAACTCTTCAACACCATACTTTTTAGAGAACACATGACGAACTCTTGCATACCCTAATGCCTGATTACCATTTAAAATCTGTTTACCGACTTTTACATTTCGATATTTTTTCTTTGAAATATAATTTGTTGTATTTAAGTATTCTGCTTCTCTTTGTTCAAGCGTCATTTCAATTCCGCCGATCCTGTTAATCACCTTTTCAAATGCTGCAAGGTCTACAACACAGAATTTGTCAATCTTAATATTGAAATTTTGAGCCAGTGTCTGATATAAAAGTGCTTCCCCACCAAATGCATAAGCTGCATTTAATTTATTACGTCCATGCCCTGGTATCTCCACATACATATCTCTTAAAAAAGAAGTTAATTTTAATTCTTTTGTTTTAAAATTGATCGTTGCAACCATCATACTGTCAGATCGACCATGATCCCCCTTTTCGGATCCCTGAGCCCCATTATCAGAACCAACTAATAAAATATTGACAACATCTTTATCGAAGGTCAGATCTTCCTCATTCTTAATCTTCACTTTATCCATAGATTGTTTTTTTGGTGTTACTGCGGCTTCCAGTCGTGCATCATAATACCCGAGCATACCACCAACGCCAATTGCAATGATCAGAAAAAAACTGATTATAACTGTAAATTTTTTTGTAAACATTCTAAAGTTCCCTCCTTATTTTCCTGTCCGTATTTTACCACATATTCTTTTGATATCAAACCGTTAATCTTTGTTTTTTTCATTTCCTAAGAAAATCTTCAGAATTTTATCCATATCATTTTGATATGGATATGATGTAAAAAATGTATTTTACACCAGTTTTTATTCATGATAAGATAAAAACATATTGAATCAGGTAACTAGTTTACGCTTTTATATATTGTTCTGAAAAATCTCCAGAGATAAGCAATGGGTGCTGTTCTTTGGAGATTTTTTAATATCATAGGAAATGTTGTTCGTTGTTTAAGAATCTTAAAAATGCCTTAGCTGCGATACTTTGTGGATATTCTGTATCATAGATCAAGATGATATTACGCTGAGGAAATGTTTCTTTTACCTCAATCTCAAAGACTTCTCCAGATTCCAGATCATCTTTGGCAAATTCTGGTGGAATAAAACCAATCCCAAGATTATGTCTTACAGCTGGAAGTATCATATCTGTGGTTGCAAGTTCCATATCTGCCTCAAATTTTAATCCATTCTTTTCAAAATACTGATTTAAAAACTTTCTTGTGATAGCTTCTGGGGTCAGACTGATCCAAGGATATTGGGCAAGTTGCTTGATAGAAATTTTTTGACCTTTTAATTCCTCAAAACGTTTCCCACCAATTAAAATATCATGGTATTTTCTTAAAACTTTTTGCTGTAACGGTTTTTCTATTTGAAATGGTGCAGATACAACTGCAAAATCAACATTGCCTTCTTTTACGATATTGATGGATTTTCTTGTACTATTATTTAAAATCTTAAAATGCACATTCGGATATTGTTCATTAAAGGATTCCATTGCCTGAAATAAATAGCAATGCAGAGCGGTTTCTGTCGCACTTACATAGATTGTTCCATTTTCAAGGCTTAGCATATCACTTAAATTGCTCTCTGCTTTAAAAAACTGAGCACATCCGGCTGCGATGTATTCATAAAAAACTTCACCTTCTGGTGTTAACTTCATACCAACTTTGCTTCGTTCAAATAATCTGCAGTTTAAATTCTTTTCAAGATTATGGATCGTTCTTGTTACGGATGGCTGGCTTGTGTGTAAAACTGTAGCAGCTTTCGTAAGATTCCCATATTTTGCTACATAATAAAAAATCCGGTAATGTTCAAAATTTGTATTCATCGTTTTATTTCCTTTTCGCAAGCTGCCAGAATGCAACAGCACTCGCAGCAGCTACATTTAATGAATCTACTCCATGTGCCATCGGAATTTTCACTGTATAGTCACATGCATCGATCGTTTCCTGACATAAACCATCGCCTTCTGTTCCAAGGATGATCGCAAGTTTATCTTCTGACATCAAAGCTTCGTCATCAATACTTACAGATCGGTCAGTCAATGCCATCGCAACATTTTTATAACCAAGTTCTTTTAAACGATGCATTCCATCCGCTGGCCATGTATCATCCCCAAGAAATGTCCATGGTATCTGAAAAACAGTTCCCATACTAACGCGTACAGATCTTCTGTATAATGGATCGCTGCAGCCTTTACTAAGCAGTATGGCATCCATATTAAGTGCCGCAGCAGAACGAAAGATTGCTCCGACGTTGGTTGGATTCATAACATTTTCCAGAATAACGATTCGTTTTGCATGATCACAGATCGTTTCGAGCACAGGTAATGGTTTTCGACGCATGGCACACAACATGCCTCTTGTGAGTCCAAAACCAGTTAGTTGTTTTAATACATCAAAAGATGCTGTATAGACAGGAATATCCTGATATTGCAATATAATATCTTTTGCCTGTGTTTTAATATGACGATCTTCAACCAAAAAAGAAATCGGTTCATATCCTTGTTCAAAGGCTGTCTGTATAACCTTTGGGCTTTCCGCAATAAAAATCCCAAGATCTGGTTCATAATAATGTAATAACTGCCCTTCTGACAATCTTGCATAAATATCTAGTTGTGGATCGTTTAGATCCGTGATCTGTATGACAGACATCTTATCTTACCTCCATGTCTTTGTTCTGAAATGTAGCTTTAAAATCCACATTATTATATCGTATTTCACAAACTAAATCTACAAAATATAAAGGATTTGTGATATAATAAATCTTCAAACACATTTCAATCAAAGGAGAAATTACTATGGATAACCAGAACATCCTGGCTGTTGTTGCCGGAGAAGAAATCACGCAGAAAGATTTAGATGCACTGATTGCTGCATTACCAAAAGAACAACAGGCATATGCAGGGAATGAACACTTTAGAAACCAGTGTTTAGAACAGATCATTACTGTTCATCTTTTCGCTAAATTAGGAGAAGAATTAAAATTAGAAGAAACAGAAGCTTTCGCTGACAATTTAGCTCATGCAAAGAGAGAGATTCTTGCACAGATGGCTCTTGGAGAGGCTATGAAAGATATTACTGTTTCTGAAGAAGAAGCAAAAGAATATTATAAAGCGAATGAAAATCAGTTTATGGCTGGAGAAACAGTTCATGCGAAGCATATTCTTGTAGATGATGAAGACAAATGTCAGGAAATCTTAGAAAAGATCATCGGTGAGGAAACTACATTTGAAGATGCGGCTAAGGAATTTTCAACATGCCCATCCAAAGAAAAAGGTGGAGACCTTGGTGCATTTGGACGAGGACAGATGGTGAAAGAATTTGAAGACGCTGCATTTGCTGCTGAAGTTGGACACGTTGTAGGTCCAGTAAAGACACAGTTTGGATATCATCTGATCAAAGTTGAAGATAAAAAAGACGCAGAAACTTCTGTATATGAAGATGTTGCTGATACGATCAAGAATATCATTCTTCAGCAGAAACGTAACGATGTTTACGGAAATAAGATCGCTGAATTAAAAGAAAAATATGTAGAAAAATAGAATTTTCTTACATAGTGTAAAGTATAAAAAGATGCCTTCCACAAAAACTTTATGGGAGGCATCTTTTTGAATGTTTAATTTTTATTACATGATCAATCTTCTAAATCTACTACGTTATTCTACACCGTAATGTGTTAATAAGGCTTTTTCTGCTTCCGCACTCCATAATCCATTATGTTTGTCACAAATATCAGCAAGTTCATTGAAAAAAGGATCATCTTTTGCAAGACTTCTAAGATCAGAAATTGCTGTCATTGGCATATTGATATGAAGATATGATAATTTCTTTCCACCAGGAATATTTGGAAGATTCATTGTTGTATCAACGATAGAATCAATTCCTCCAACATGAGTGATCATAACAGCTGGTTTGATTTCTTTTCTTGCAGCACGATCGATAGCTTCTTTCATGTCATCGATACTTCCACCAGTACTTCCTAGGATCTTTGTTGCATTGTAATGACAGTCATACAGATTCACATCTGCTGAAAATTCGGAGTCTGTTGGTCCTGCAAACAGGTTCATACATCCATCATAGCCTAAAATCTTGTTTCCAAGTTCTGCAACTGGTCTGACTGGTACGTAAACAAAGACATCATCAAATCCTTTTCCATCGACAGATAGTGCTTTTAATCCATCGACTGGATCATCCATCTTTGCTGTGTTTACATAAATTAATTCAACACCTTTTTCCTTGGCTTCTTCTACAGAGATCACCTCATTCGCTCTTGCTAATTTGGTGTCATCAATGTCTGTAACGATCACTTTGGCTGGTTTATTCTCGATGGCAAGGGCGTAGCTTACAGCACCAAGTCCCATTGGTCCGCATCCACCAAGAATTGCGATACTTCCACCTGCTTTTGTTCCCATTACATGTTCATAACGGTCTTTAACGTGATAGTTTGTTTTATAACCACAAATGACACAGCACATTGGTTCTGCAACAGAAGATTCAAAGTAAGAATCTCCTTCATGAGTCCAAAGGCATCCAGCTTCGATAATATCATTTGGGAAAATACAGTAAGTTGCTGCTCCACCGCACTCTGTATAAGAGTATCCTGGAGATTCAGCCTGTCCAGGAATTGCTGGCTGCTGTGCGAACTTCTGTCCTGGTTTGAATTTATCCTGCCATTTTTTACCGACTTTCACAATATCTCCGGCAAATTCGTGTCCAATGATGATCGGATGATCAGCAACATCCGCAGGAACTCGCTTATGATCTGCTCCTTGTTTTACCATTTTCCATGTAGACATACAGATGGAATCACTTATTACTTTGACAAGGATCTCATCATCCTTGATCTCTGGAAGTTCAAATTCTTCCAAGCGAATATCGTCTTTTGCGTGTAAACGTACGCCTTTTACTAACATTCTAGCTACCTCCTAAAAAAATTATCATTACTTGATACCTATTTTAGCACAATTAAAATCTAACTGCAAAACTTAAATTAATTTGCATAAGTTGGCATAATTTTAGAAAAAATGGTGTAAAAATGGTGTAAATTTGAGAACTGTATTTTCTTATTATCATTTAATAGTTTGTTTGTCCTTTAATAGTCGTGCATATTGACTGTAAGTCGGGCTGCTATTGATAAATGAAATAGTTTTTTTACCATCGTTCATGTCTACTAATATCGGCTTATTTTCCGGTAATTGTGCTTTTATATTTGTAAAACTATTTATTTCATCCATAGCCATTTGTGAATCGATATCTTCCACATGATTGTATAATTCTAGTGTCATTTTTAAAGATGAATGCCCCATCCAACTCTGCAAAATTTTAGGATCTAATCCTAGTTTGAACATCTTTTTCGCCATTAGTGTACAACCTGTATGCCGAAATACATGACAGGATAAATGCGGCATCTGATCTTCATGACATTTATTATAAGAATTTTCCAAATTTATAAACGAATTGTTTAAAAGGTTTATACGTTGAGGAAGGCCACTTTTAGATAAAAAAACAAAATCGTTATAACCATCAATCGTTATTGTTGAAGTCCGATCAGACTTCTCTTTTATTTCCTTTAGCTGTAAAAGTGCAGCATATGCTTTTTCAGTTAGAGGAACTTTGCGGTTTCCATTTTTAGTTTTCGGCGTTGTGATATACATTGCAGATTTTCCATTAACTGTTCGATACTGAAGCTGATGATCTATTTTCAAAAAACCATTTTCTAAATCAACATCTTTCCAGGTAAGGCCACAAAGTTCTCCTCCACGCAACATAGCATCTATAAATACTGTGAGTAACGGATGTAAACGATGATAATAAGGATTGTCTTTGATATATGATAACAAATTATCCACTTGTTGTTGATTCAAAGTTTTTTTTGTTTTAGAATCAAGAGGAAAATCTTTAACTGCACCAGAAGTAGGATCAGAGCTAATGATATGATCTTCAAGAGCCATCTTAAATGATTGCTGTAGCAAAGAATGAACACCTGCTCGAATCGTGGCATTAGAAAGTGTTTTAGAAAGCTCTGTATAAAATAAAATAATATCAGATTTTTTTACTTCTCGAATCTTTTTATATGATAACCAACTATCTTTAATATGACACCTGTATGCAGCGTTATAAACAAGTCTCGTATTATTAGAAAAAATATTTGAATTATTTTTCACTTTAAGTTTCAGTTGAACTAATTGGTCCACAGTGTAGTCTACAGAAAGCTTGATATCATTCATTCTAGCTTTTTCAATTTTTAACTTCTTCTCTCTTAATTCTGGTAGAGTTGAAGCATAAACGTAATGTCTTTTTTTGCACTCATCTGTGTAACGGTACATGTATGTACCATCCTTACGTTGACTTTCACCTTGCTTCAGAACACGTCCTTTATTATCTTTTCTATTTTGTTTTTTTGATACTGTCATTGTTATTCTTCTCCTTATTATATAAATAAAAAGGAGCTTTAATGCCATTACACAAATAATGTAACACATTTCAAAGCTCCCTACAATTTTATTTTCAATTTTTTCTATATAAATCTTCTATTTTCAAGATATTCCTCAAATTTTTTTCGTTTGATCAAACGTCTGTTACCGATTTCCAGTACATAATCTGCGTTAGGATTATCCGTCATTTCTCGGAGTTTATGTGCCCCGATATGAAAATATACAGAAGCCTCACTGATTGTTAAATTAGCCTTTTCCCATACTGGAATTTGTATTTTATCTTCTACTTGATTATTATCTTTCAATTAAATCACTCCTCTGTACTACCATCATAATATATACCTAGTCCAACTATTGTATTGTTATCCAAATAAACAGTCACATTTTGCTGTGTGATATCTAAATCAGACTTCGGATCAGCATATTGTAATACAGAAATGCTCTGAGAATCATCTTTTGTGACCGGTGTTTCATAATATTCCTTTAATGTATCATAAGACATTCCGGTTTTGATCTTTTGAATTGTAACACAAGAATCTTTAGCATCCTGTTGCGTGGATATGCCATAAACCATTGCTTTATCTCTTCCACCACTCATAGAATCTTTTTCATCTTTCGTACAATTTAACCATAAAACTTGTCCGTTTTGTAACATGATTTTTTTATCTTTCGCTTCTTTTACTTTGCTTCCAAGTGTTTTGATCAGATCATTATATTTGATTGGTACTTCGATATCTAATCCATCAACATTGATCACATGCTCCCACAAACAATCAAGATTCCATTCTCTTTCCTCAGAGGATTGTATTGTTTTCCTTGTATCTTTTCTTTCCTGCTCGATCAGCTTTTCTTCTGCTGCTTCATCCTGATGTTTCACATAAGAAGAATACGCCATCATCAGAAATGTTGCGACGATTAACACAAATATCGCACAGCCAATCATTGTAAAAACTTGTTTTCGCATAATAACATCCTTTCGTCAATTATTTTGATTACAAATTAGTGATACACCGACGGGCAACTAAAGTTGACCGCAGATTCTTTACGAGGCGAATTATACCTCGTTGGAAATACACATTTCCCTCTATTCCCTGTTATTTGCTGCCACATGGCAGCCACTGTCAAAACAGGTCAATTCGATAAAAACTCTTATTTTTACGCACCATGTAAAATCTATTTGATCCTTTGGAACCATCTGATTTTACATGGTTCTAAAACCTAATAAAGGATTAGTTCCAATTGTTGCTTCCTTTGGAACCATATGATTTTAGACCGTTCTAAGCTTCTCAAGTAATTCATAATACAATTCCTTATATAAATCTCTTTCTGTTAATACCTTTATCATACTAGGATTACTGTTTAACGAATTCTGATTTGTGATTAGTTCTGTATTGTTCTCATGCTTTTTGTCTAAATCTTTTTCTTTCATTTCCAGTTTAAGTTTTAATTTTTTACACAATGCTTTTTCTTCATCCAGCATTCTTTCTGCTCCTTCGAGCTTCATTACCAGATCATCCCGTTCTTTATTGGAAATAGTTGATTGAATTCTTGTTTTTTGCTTAATTCCGAGTGAAATCATTATGGCATTATCAATCTTTTCCATTTCTTCATCCGTACATGTTCTTATAAATTCACCAAGTCTCCCTTTTGAGATACTATGAATTTGTTCGCACAATGCAACAGATGGAATTTGGCACATAACTTCTACATGTGTAGGCATATATTTTGCTTTTTCAACGGATGTTAAAAATACAATTTCTACAACTGGAGAATATGTATTACATTTATTATTTGAAACAACGATCGCAGGCCTGCTTTGATCCTGTTCTGATTCTACATTCTTTTTATATCCAGTAATGTAAAAAACATCACCTCTATTGACTTTTGTCGAAATATTTCTATTACCTTCCATCAAAACGCTCCTTCCTATTAATATTGGATGATTTTTCGCTCTTGATTGTCATCTCTGTTAATGATCTCGAATCTGTCCGGATAGTTTTTTATAACTAGCCATTTTGAGGATCTATATTATTTTTTTTCAAGATTTCTTTTTGATTTCTTGTTGCAACTTTTCCATGTTTCATTGACAATTTTTCTCCTGTTTTTACTATTTATTGCCACACAGCAACCCCTACCCCTACGCAGGTCTGTTCGATAAATTCTTATTTTTACGCACCATGTAAAATCTATTTGACCCTTTGGAACCATTTGATTTTACATGGCTCTAAAACCGTTCGTCAATTTTGATAAATCAAAATATCCCTTTGGAACCATTTGATTTTACATGGCTCTAAAACCTGAACCAGTTTCACCGAAAATGTATGTAACCTTTGGAACCATTTGATTTTACATGGCTCTAAAACCATATATCAAATCATTCAGATCATTTACTTCCTTTGGAACCATTTGATTTTACATGGCTCTAAAACGTTCCTGTCGTCGCTAATTCCCTACAATGACCTTTGGAACCATCTGATTTTACATGGTTCTAAAATAAAATATTAATTTAATTTGTTCATCAGCTGATACGCATATCCAACAACCGCTCCAGCCCATTCGTTACCAACGCAATAATGTTTATTAACATCGGCAACGGATGTTCCTTCATAATAACTGCCACCAGGAGTTAAGTATCTTTCATGTAAAGTTTCTGCTGTAGCCAATAATCCTTCTTCTTTACTTGGCTTATTGATACCTTTTGCACTGTCAGAGTAAACCCCATAACCTGTCAGGTTATTATCTTCTCTTGCTCTTCTGCTTGTACCCCAGGCACTTTCATGAGCTGCGATTCCCATTAAGAATACTGCATTGACATGATGGATTCTTTCTGCTTTCACAAAAGCTTCTGCTTCTGGATATAATGCTGTTCCAGATAGCATCCTTTTTGCATCATCCACAGTGATATTACTGATCGAATTTACATTTTTTGGATCAAAAAATCTGGTTTTCTTTTCTTCCTTGATTTGTTTTTTTAATTTTGGAATATCCTTCTTCAGTTTTTTGATTTTCTGATCTTTTTGTTTGATTTCCTGTTTCATATCTTGCGTTGGAGCAATATATTTACCTTTTAAATATGCATTCAGATCAAAAGTATCATTTTTATTGTCATCGATGAGATCTTCAAAATCCAACACATGTACTCCAAAAACATATTGACTAGCAATCGTGCGTAACTGATCATCGTGAAATGTATTTGCAAGACTTAATAATTGATTTCTTAATTTCTCATCCTTTTTTGTAACCTTCGTTAATGGTGTAATCTTCCGACCACATAACATCATCTCAGCTTCACGTTCTGTGGAATATTGTTTGTAAAACTGCTGCATGATTTCTTTTTTATTTGTTTCTGCTTCTATCTTTGACCGAATCTCTTTCTGATCCATTTTTAGTGCCTTAATCTTTTTCTGCATTTGTACTGTTTGTTTCTGCATCTTTGCGATCTTTTTTTGAACCGTATCGCAACCTTTCTTTTTTACAGCACGTTTTGGCATCGGGATAGAAGTAGTTTTCTTATCTTTTTTTTCTTTTTTACTTTTTGATGAATTCTTCTTATCAGTCTTATCTTTTTTCTTTTTCTTATTGGATTTCTTTTTTTTCTTTTTATCCTTTTTATTCTTCTCTTTATGATGAGTTTCTTTTTTATGTTCTGTTGTAGTCGGTTTCGTTTCTGTTGTTGTGACTTCTGTTGTTGTGGTAATTGTAGATTCTGCCATTTCGTCCGCATGCACAGGATTGACCGTTGCCATCATAAGTGTGATAAGCAAAAAACTAACTACTTTTTTTCTCAATTTATGTCACCGACTTTCGCTATTTTCTAAAGTTTGATAGTTACAAAAAGCTGATCACAATCGGTAATTTCACGGAAGTTGGCACGTCAAAAATCTTGACAATATTTGCCATTTGTTTTATGTCAGTAAGGGATACCGATTTTTTCTCCGCCCGCTACCAACACGTTGAAAATACAAAAATATTGAAATAAATTATTAGCTACAATTGATCAGCTCTTATTTTTTCCGCCACACAGCAGTCCCTGCCCATACACAGGTCAATTCGATAAAACTCTTATTTTTACTCACCATGTAAAATCTATTTGACCCTTTGGAACCATTTGATTTTACACGGTTCTAAAACGCGTTTTCCTGTTGCCATATTTATTTAGCCCCTTTGGAACCATTTGATTTTACACGGTCCTAAAACAATGAATTGTATTTTGATATTGTGCATTTTCCTTTGGAACCATTTGATTTTACGCAATTCTAAAACCAACATAAATATTGCACGAAAATATTTAACCTTTGGAACTACTACAAAGGAAACTCATTCTTTAACCTGGAAAACGTCACTGACAAAATGAGAAATGGTTCCTTCCTCGATACGTCCGAATTTGGTTATATATTTCGGTGCTATTAAAAATAATCGTTCTTTTGCCCTTGTTATAGCTACATAAAAACACCGCAATTCTTCATTATCTTCTGCTGTTCCAATCTGGTCTTCATTGGTAGATGGAAACATTGTATCTATGCAGTTCATAACAAAAACAGAGTGAAATTCTAAGCCTTTTGCTGAATGAATGGTTGAAATAACCATTCGATCTTCTTCAGCTTCTTTCTGAGGATTTGCTTCAAGCATGATTTCTTCCAAAAATGTTATTGTGGAATCATAACCGTTCGCCATTTCAATGAGTGTATCAAAATCACGGACTGCTTGTTTGTTAGCTCTGGCAAGTTCTTTTCGAACTCTTTCCGATGTTTTCATTTGCATTAAATTTACATCCATTAATCTGGAATAGAATGCCTTAATGCTTTGCAAACCCGTTTGGAAATCCTGATTCTTAAGTTTTTCAATAAACTCCTTTAGATTTTTAAGATCTGGTTGGAATTTCCTTTTTATGTATTTGTGCTGAAGCAGACCTTCTAATCCAAAAGCTTTACAAGTTGCTGCGATATTTCTAGCATAAACATTTCCAATACCATCAAATAATTTTAATAGTCGAAACCATGCAATTTCATCATACGGATTTATCTGACATCGCAAAAAGCATAAGAAGTTTTTGATGTGATTGTAATCAAAAAACTTCATTCCACCATATTTGTCATATGGTATTTTCATTTTATTTAAAAGTGCTTCTAATCTTACAGAATGATAAGAACTTCTTTCGAGAACGCAAATCTCATGATATGGAATTCCTTCTTCATCATGTAATTTCACGATTTTATTTAAAATGTAAGAAGCTGCCTTATTTTCATCATCTGATCGAACTAACAGAGGTTGAATATTTGCTACATGTGTTGCAATAAGCTGCTTGAAAAATCCTTCTTTCGAGTGCCTTTTCATAACAACATTTGAGAGATCCATAATCTCCTGATTGCTTCTGTAGTTCTGCGTTAAGTAAACAACTTTACAGGCTGGCATTTTTTGAGGAAAATTAATGATATTTTCTACCATACTTCCTCTAAATCCATAGATGCACTGATAATCGTCCCCTACTACAGCTAGATTCTTGTTCTTTTCACGCAACATAAATATGATCTTTTCCTGCAAATAATTAGAATCCTGATACTCGTCAATCATAATATACTGATAAATATTAGCTAATTGATTCTTTACTTTAGCATTTCTTTTTAATACTGATATAAAGTTGATCAAAAGATCATCATAATCCATCATATTGTTTTTCTTCTTATAGGATTGATAATCTGCTAAAATTTTTTTTATATCAGGAATAAACCGTTCAATTTCCATATACTTCCATTTGCCAAGCATTTCAAACAAAGTATCTTCTATAGATTGATTTGTATTCAATGCTTTACTTTGTGCTGATACAAGTTGTGCTGATCTTGGAAAATCTTTCACTTTATCCATACCATATTCTGTTTCAATAATTGATATGATATCTGCACAATCTCCTTGGTCAATGATCGTATAATCTGGTCGGATTCCGATTAATTGTGAATACTTACGAAGCATTTTTGCACAAAATGAATGATATGTACATGCAGTGATTTGGCTGCATCGTTCGTCAAGCATATCTGCTGCCCTTTGTTTCATTTCATTTGCTGCTTTATTTGTAAAGGTCAATAATAAAATATTATATGGTGACACTCCTTTTTCAATTAAATATGCCACTCGATATACCATACAACGAGTTTTTCCAGTACCTGCACCGGCAAGGATTAAGACTGGCCCCTCTGTCGTTGTAACAGCCTCATATTGACTCTCATTTAATTTTTTTCTGTAATCTATTTCCATTTATTATTCCTTATCGTTATTAATATTTAATGAATAGTTTTCATGAAATCCCAATATTTTAAGAGATTTTACATGACACCAAATCTTCGTCTACAAACAAGTCCATGCCTTTGGAACCATTTGATTTAACAAAGAACACCGAGGCTAAGTCCAAGGGGATCCTCTGAGATAATCTCAATCTGTCGGTTTGTCACATTGCTTGAGATTTTGATTCCTCCGCTATTTTTCTTGCCGCCGATCAATGTAAGATCTGCAGATAATGAAGCACAGATGAACAGTTTCTGTATTTCTGATAAGAGCATGCACTGTTCTTCTGTTTTCAGTTCCATAAACTTATCTTTTCCATTACGGATCAATTCTGCCTGATTGTTCTTTCGATATTTGTAGATTCCATTTTCTAGTTTGTCCAGATAAAAATCATACAGATGTTCCAGTTCCTGAATATGGAATTCATACTGATAAACACGAGCATTCCGATCCATTGCTCTACGCTTTATAAAGCGTGTGACCTTGTTTGCTGTTTTTGCACTCCAGGATCAATTCGACAGCATTTATTAAGATCAGATTATTTCCGGCACGTCCGCTTAGACGATAAGAGAAACCATCTACCTTAAGTAGTGTATGTTTTCTGATTTTTGCGATCAGGATCTTTGGATCTTGAATCTTTCGATCGTTTGATAAAAATTCCTTTAACAGCTTATGACCAGGATCTTTTTCTAAACGATCATGCATATAAAGCGGAATATATTCTATAGAACGTTTCTTTTTCCCCTTTTCTTCATATTCTACGAGTGTAAAGTAAGATCCTGTAACACTGGAATATCCACCATATTTTGAGATATCATGAAGTTTTTTTTCACTCGTCTTTAATGGAAACTGTCCATGTCCCTTTCTTACTGGTTGCTGTTCATGAAGCTGTCCTTTGATCTCTACAACTCTTTTCGTGACGCGGACACTGTTTTTGCCATACATTTCTCTAACTGTCTGTATTGAACCATATGGACCGCTTATCCAAGCTACTTGTCCGTTACGTTCTATATTTTGTAAAAACAGCTGCCCAAGATCGTAATCACTTCTCTTATGATCTTTAAAGAATCTTGCAGGATTCATCGTAAATTTCACATGATAAGCATTTCCCGTTACGATTGCAAGATAAGCATCTTTTGCAGATTGGAAATGATTGTATCCATAACTGCTCAATAGTCGAAAATCTTTTTTAAAATTCAAGATCTGCGTTTCTTTTACAAATACGATCTCAGATTTTGGGAAATAATACTGCAGTATTGCAGCGATCATTCTGCCACTTTGTTGATCATTGGCGATCTCACGTTCGATGAAGCTTGTTAGTTCATTCTTTGAAAAATCATTTTCTCTGGTCAGTCGGTAATACTTCTCTTTTGTCATAAATCCCTGCATAACCAGTTCCATCCAGAAAGACTTCATATTTGTCTGAATCTTTGGATCGATCGGGAAATAGGTGTATTTGTCAGCTCTGTTCTCACTGACACCCGTTAATACTTTATTATTCAATGAGCGATCGATCACTGCTGCCAGAGGATAGATATAATCAATATCGTTCTGATAATTAGATTTTCTGATCTGTAGCAGATTTAATCTCTTTCCTGTATAGATACAGCGACCTTTCTGTAAGAAGTATAGATACACTTTATCGTTTGATAATTCATGTCCTTCCAAACCTTCCAGTTCTTTCATCAGCTGTTTTGCATCGTTATCTTTACATCCTTTATATAAGGATTTTAGCTGTTCTTTTCTGGAAACTGTTCGTTTCGGATCATTCTGGTGTTCTCTGCTGACTTTAAAGAATACTTTTTCAGGAACACCGTATGTATGTTTTACAGCTTTTGCGACAGTGATTAGCTGATTGATCTTGCGTCGCTGCATTACAGGGATATTCAGATGTTTCATAAGATCTTTTCTGTTATAGATATCTTTTTCATGTTCTGCGTTATAAAGATCGATTTCTGTTTTATATCCATATTGTTTGCTAAGGATCTGCATAAGGTTGAGATTGGTGTTCCATAACATATTCATGACAGATACTTCCACTCCATCTGGATCAGTTACTGTGATCCCCGTTAAGAGCATTTCTGACAGATTTCCCCACCCCTTATAAGAAAGAGATGCAATCTGTTTTCTTTCATCCTCGGAAAGTTTTGAAAATTCACGGTCCAGATAATCCTTTAATAACTGTTTATCTTCAAAAACTGTGATCCTTAAAATGATCTGTTCTACTTCTTCATCGGACAGTTGCTCGTAATCTTCGAAATCAATGTGTGATTTTAAATTGCTGTGAAATTCATTATCAATACCAGATAATTCGATATCTTCGCCATATCCGTTCTTGATAAGATATTTTGTCAAAGATTTTTTTGTTACTTTTTTACCTGTTAAGAACAGCTGTTCATAAATTCTCTGTTTTAATTTCACACTGATCGGTTCTCCATTAATTTTTAATGGATTTAATTCATTTAAAACTTCAAATGATTCGTATAACAAGGAGTTTTTCGGAAGAACCTTTTCATTGAACAGATAACTGCAGTTTCCCGTCATTCTTGAGATAAAACATTCTGCAGAAGCTTCCTTGTTTACCATTTCATCAAAATTCCATGGATAGATCCGACCTTCTTTCTTAGGAACCATCCAGTTTGTTTTTTGTTCATCTCGTTCAACACCTTTGAACGGTCCGACATAATATGGAATCACAAAGTTAAAAATTGCCAGAAGTTTTTCTCTGTTTTCTTTTAAAAACGGATACATTTCCTGTAAGTTATCAAGGATCATGACAAATTCTTTCAGTTGTAACTGATGAGGGATCACGCTGTTATCACGTTTTGAAAGTTTCGGGATCAGTGTACCTTCTTTCATTTCTGTTTCGATCCATTCTCGATCTTCATCTGCGATATTTTCTACGTTTTTTAGTCTGGACTTCAAGAATGTATAAAACTGTTTCTGATCAGCATTTTTGATCGATTTTCCACGACCAACATAACTTGTGTAATTTCCAACGATCTCACGAATAAAGATATCTTGATACAGGTTCTGATCCCCTGTCTTTTTAATGATTCTCTGTAATCGTTTCAAATCCTTATGGTGCTTATCGTATTCTGCGATCTTGGCATCACTCAATAATTGATGATCTCCAAGGATTTCATGAAGGATAGACCAGTCATAGATGATCTTAGCAGAAATGATCAGATCGTAATAACTTCCGACACTCTTTTCGATATTATCCGCATAATCATCATAAGTTGCATCTTCAAAGCAGATCTTTTCCTGGTCAGATATGATCTCCTCGTCCAAATCTAAATATAATGTATTTACTGATACACTGCATCCACAGAACAGACCGATCCATGACTTTTCAGCATTGCTCTCTGCTCCGGTCAGGGAAATGATCTTTTTCTTTTTCACTGACTTTGTCATTCTGTGATCTGATAAGATGTCTCTGATCTCACAAATCTGAGTTTCGGAAAGTGTTGGAAAATTAATCTTTGATTTCTGCATCAGTTCACAAAAACCATTCATGGAAGTCTCAAATTTCATGATCTCTCCAAGACTACCTTTATATAGGAAGTGTCCTCTGTTTTTCATAAATTTTGAAAATGCCAGATATACCAGACGGATATCCGGTTTTTCTTTTGTTTCCATCAGATATTTTCTTAAATGATAAACTGTTGGAAACTGCTTTCTGTATGCATCTATATCAAAGTTAAATTCTATGGTACGGTCATCCTTATGAAAGCGATTTTCTTTTAACTGTTGAAAGAAGTTTGGATCTGTCTGTTCGATCTCTTTCTGAAAGATATCCTGCGTATATTGCAATCTTTTTTTCTTTCTTTCTTTCATGCGTCTGCTCGAACGAAACAGTCTTCGATTTTCTGCTGTTTCCGCTTTATCAAAAAGCCTGACTCCCCATAAATCTTTTCTTGATGCACATTCTAACTCATATTTGGGATTCGTAATTGCCCAACCGATCTGATCACTACTGACAGTGATTCCTAAAAAACTATTTTTCACGAAAATTTCCTCCAATCTCGCATTTATTGTCTATTACTTTATACAGTATTATACAATCTATGTATCTTTTTTTCAATACAAATACGAAATAATATCATTTTTTATCAAAATTAATACAATGTATGATGTTTTTATGTTTTAAGACAAAAACAAAGCTGACAAGACTCGTGCCTGCCAGCTTTGTTTTTTTGTGCTTAAAAATTATTAACAACTTTCTGAATGAAATTATAACTTCTTGGACAATTTGCCTTTAATTTGCTTCTGGAGTCTGCACTGTAGTAGTAATCTCTGAAACATTCTGCAAAATAATCGGAAAGTTTTGTTCTTGCATAATTTCCATTATCTAAACTTAATACAGAGTAAAATCCTTTGTAGTTAGATTTTTCTGCATTAAAGATATTTCTAAATTCTGTGCTGTCTGAAACTTTTCCAGATTTTTGATCAACGTAATGACCGATCTCATGCATAAAAACATGATCGATATTTTTTTTGACCTGGATTGTTTTTGTGGATGCACTATATACGCCACCTGCATCCAGATTACTGTTTAATCTGACCTGAACTCCATCTGCACGCATTGCATTTCCGATCTTTGTTGGAATTTGCGTATTAGCACTTCCCATAAATACATTATAATTTGGATAACCGCTTCTTACATAGTTGATGTTTGTTGTTGTGATCGTTCTCTGTTTCTTAACAGTTGTTGTTAAAGTCTTTTTGTAATAAACTTTTGTTGTTGTAGTAACTGTTTTTGTCACTTTCTTTGATTCTTTATCATAGGCATGATAGAGTGCTGTACTTGTTTGTGTTTTTACAGTTCTTTTTACTTTCTTTCTTGTGTGATTTGTAGACAACTTACTTTTCTTTGTTGAGGATGTCTCGTGTTCCTTTTTTGTCGTCGTATTACTTGTGTGATATCCCCGATATCCGCTGTCTGCCGCATGTACAGTAGATGCACCGTTCATGGCTGTCATTCCGAAGCTTCCTCCTGCGACCATAGCTGCTGCCATCATAACAGTCGCAATCTTTTTTGCAAATCTTTTTTTTACAGTTCCTTTTGTCATAAAACATCTTCCTTTCCGTGTTAACACTTGTTGCTGAAGTGTTGGAAGATCATATGATGCACTAAATCGCAAGAAAAAAAAGAGCATTCAAACGAATACTCTTTTAACAAAAAAAACGAGAGATATATGCGAATACCTCTCGTTTATCTGAACAGAAATCATACCAAATGGTACAATTTCCCTATATTCTTTTTTCTAATAAACGATGGTGCTGCATATATCTCTTCAACACTGATTTCATTATATCAAAGATGTGAACAAAAAGATACTATTATTTCTTGAAGAATGCAAAAAGACTGAGAATTCCCAGTCTCTTTGTTTCCGCCACTCGGCAGATCTCGCCTTATTGATGCGAGCCTGATTGTGTATCAAAATTTACCTTTTAATAATAGCACATTTTTTCGATGAATTCAAATCATATTTTGTGTACTCTGCACATTTTGCACAAAAGATATAAAATGCACAAATAACACACTTTATACAAAATGCACATTGCACACACAACATCTGTCGCATATTTTTTGACAAAAATCAAAGTTCCAATTCTCCTTATTTTTTCGCCCATTTCAGGGAGTATATCTTTTTCTTTCCAATCTGCTTATAGGCTTTTACTCTGACATATATCTTACATTGATTTTTTATCTTACAGCGGTTTTTCCTTACTATAAGATACTTGGAATGCTTCATATCTTTTCTTCTGGAATACTGGATCTTATATCCAGTTACCCTGCCTTTATTCTTTTTAAAGCTGACAGTTGTTACCTTTCCTTTCTTTTTTACTTTCATGGAACGTACTTTTTCCGGATGGATCCAAAACTTTTTTTTCATTGTTCCAAAGAAAGATCCTTTTCCTTTGATCGTGACACTTGCCTGTCCAATGTTCCGATTGTTTTTGTAGACGGTCGTGTAATCTTTGTGATTCTCTAATAGCTGATCTTCTTCGCTTGATACGATCGTAACTGGATATCTCTGCTTTCCGTTATAAACAAGATCGTCTTTATCTAACTGAAGGTCTGTGATCTTCTGACATCCAATATCTTTCAGGTAGACTCCATGTTTGATTTCTTTGATCTCTTTATCTGTTGTGATCGTTTCATCCGTATTCTTCGTTGTCATCTTGATCGTCCAGTTTCCGAACTCTTCATCACGCATATCTTCAATTCCATAATTTGTGATCAGATAAGATTCTTCTTTGGAAATGGAGGGGATATACAATTTGTCTGTTCCGGACGAAAAGGATCCCTCTGCTCCGATCAAACTGTAATTTCCGGCAGACTGCATAGCGACCATGATTGCGACTTTCCCCTGTTTTACGACCAACGACTTGATCTGTTGTGTATGATATCCTTGATATTTTACCGTTTTTGTGTCTGTAACAGCTTTTGCATCATGAAGCTGTAATTCTCCAGTTTTATCGACAGGTACATAGTAGATCTGATATCTCGCACCGATATTATCCGTGTAGAAACTGATCTTGTCGAGTTTTTCCTTCCCGTTCAGTGTGAATACATTGACAAACCCTGCTGTTTTATAGTCTGCAATCTTGATATCCGGAGAAAGAGCACCTTCTTCCAGATTATAGATATTTTCATCTGGCGTTGTGATCTCGTAATCTTCTACTGTATACGCAGGAACGATCGATCTGTCCTGATACGATACCCAGTAGTATCCATGATCTCCATTCTTATCGCCCCAACTGTTCCGGACCAAAAATGCACCATTATCTTTAGGCGTATGCAAAAAATTAGATTTGTTGTAATCATCATCCCATCCAACGATCACAACTGCATGATTCAGACCCTGCCTTGCGTTTGGATCTGTCGTATTCATGGTATCATTCTTAATATAAAGGTAGTTCCAGTTTGCCAGTGCTGTAACTCCTCCATTGTTATACACTGCTTTTTTGATCTGTTCAATGGAATCCTGCGTTAAGGATGCATCTTCTTTGTAATCTTTTTGGAAAAACTTTATATCTGTTGCACGATAGGCTGTCTGTTTTTTTGTACTCTCCATATACGGTAACTCCATAAGACTGTTCTTTACATTATATAGGAGACTACTGCTAACAGCTCCATGCGATACCAGATATCCCGCAGCCATAAATTCATTTCCTCCATCATCTTTATCTGTCAGTTGATATCCGGTGTCTGACTTTTTTGTAAAGTTTCGAAGCATCATTTCCTCTGAAAAGATGTGGTTTTTTGATTCTTTCTTATCCGCTGCATATTCCATCGTTCCAATCCCTGAAAATGCCCAGCACGTTCCCCATGGCCGTTGGTCTTTCACTATTTTAGATGTCGAACCATAAGAGGACGGCAGATTGGATGCCTTCACTAATACTCCTGTTCTGGCAGATTCTGGTGTTGTATTATCTTGAAGATCGCTCTTGAGATATCCGTAATTTGTCCCTCCGGTTGTTTTGCTATGAGCGATAGACACTTTGATCTTTGAATCTGCTTCTACATGATGAGGTTGTACTTCTGGAAACATCAGTATTCCTCCAGCAGCTGCCAGTGAGAGTGTTGCTCCGAGTTTTTGTATAAAATGTAGACGTTTACTTTTCTTGTTCATTGTAAATAAGTAAAGGATACCCTAACCTCTAAGGTCAGGGTATCCTTCACTCTCGCCGTCAGGCGAGCCTCCTTTTTTGTTAAATATTTTCTAGCTTGTATGATTTTATTTCTGCCACGCGGCAATCCCTGCCAACACACAGGTCCGTTCACAATATACAAAAAAAGACACCCTGCTCATGCAGAATGCCTAAAAACTTATATAAAAAAAGTCCGCACAGATACACGTGCGAACTCACTATATGTATTATATCATGATATGTAACATTTGTATACAGAATTATCTAACTTGTTACAAAAACTCTTCGGGATTTCTTCCCATGAATCTGTCTCCGTTTTTATGAGTCAGATGTGTTGCTTCTTCTGCAATCCAGATCTCTGTGTCCCATGCAATCCTTGGATAAACCTGAAGCATCTTTTTTGTTGTTGCAAATGCTGTTACAAATGCAACTTCAATATCATTTTTATATGAGCAATATGTATTAATATAATCGACTCGATCTTTATTAAATTCCCCGGTACTGGAATATGCTTCCACATATATGATCCGATTTTTATCGGCATCATATAAAATAATATCTGGAAGTTTTGAAGTATCTTCTAGGATTTTAATTCCTAATTCTGATAATCGTTTGTCATCTCTTTGTAATGTACGATCGGATGTATCGCCTATATATAATAATTCTGCTCCAGATGCAAAATTGGGAACAAACTCTTCTAAAATCTGTTTTTGTAATTTATTATGTGCTGATAATCCTAATTTAACTGTAATATTTCCACAAGTCACATCATATCCTTTTGGCAGTGATTTTACTTGCTTTAATTTTTTGCTATAACTTTCATAAGTTTCCATAAATGCTGACAGGGAATCTCCCCACTGATCACTTCCATAAGTTCTTATCAATGCTGCAAATGCGGAAGTAAAACGATATCCATTATTTCTGTCATTGGCTGCAAGTCCTGCTTTAGATTCAATGATCGCAGCACTTACCCAGCGTTTTAGTGTTTCATCCCGAAATGTTTCCCTGCTGTTTTCCTGATATCCCTTTTTATCCAAACCCGCTTTATTAGGAAAGACATCATTTACGTATTTAATGATATCGTGAACACTCATATACTCTTCTGATATATGCCTCCATGATTTTCCATCTATCATCTGGGCACATGCACAAAATATCATAACACACCTTGGATTATAGAGTTCTTTTGGCATATCAATCTCCATAAGAATATTTTTTGCATCATTCAATACCTGATAATCATATTTTTCTACATTTCTTTTCATTATTCAATCCTCTGTAATGGTAATTTATTAAGTTCTCCCGCATTTATCTGTGTACTTCCGTTGATCAATCGGATATAACGTTCATACATATCTGACATTAAAATATCAAACAGCTGGTCTATTTCATTTCTGGTCATTTCCATACCATCTTTACGTGTTAGATAATTTACATGATTTTCAACAGTCATAAATTCTGTATTTAAGTCTGTATTTTCATCTGCAAAATATTTGCAAGCCTGAATACGTTTTAAATCTTCTTTCATACTCAACCGACGAACTAAAATAGTATTTTGCTTTGGGATCAACAAGGATTCTTCATCCGCACTAATATATTGTGCTTTTTGAGTATCGGCAGGAAACTGCAGAGTTCCATTTTGTATATGTATCGAACGATACATTGGGATATCTCCAGTTTGATATATTTTATGAATATGATCTAAATTTCGAAATTCTACAACCGGTCCCGTTTTGAAGTGATATCCACTGGACTCAAAAGAATCTGTCATATCAGACATTATATCTATAATTTTAAGATCATTTTCATTTTCTGGTAAAAGCAGATATTGTTCTGATCCTTTAAACTTAATCTGATCTGCTGCTGCCCAAAAACTGTTTCCTGTATCTAAAGTTCCGTCTTTAAGAATATTAATTTTAATTTTCTCATTTTGAATCTGTCCTTTTTCTCCATATAAGATCATTGTCTCCTGAAGAACTTTCTCTCCCTGAAAAACTTCATCACGACTTGAAAAAAGGTCGATTTCTTTTATGTTCAATTCTTTTTGTAAGAAGCTCCGTACTTTCGTAAAATATTTTCCAGAAGTCCACGAACGGGGAGTAATAAAAACGTACTGTCCATTATCACGCAATAATTCTACTGCTTTTGCCATAAACAATCCATATAGGTTAGGCTGTCCATATACATATGCCTTCATTGCCGTTGCTTCGATAGAATCTTTTCTTACTTTCATATATGGAGGATTGCATATGACGATATCATATAAACAGGAGGATTCCCATAACACGAAATTTTGATCAATATAATGGATAGTACATTCTGCATGATATGATTCACAGATTTGTCTAATTTTAGTGATTGTATATTCTAAGACTGGTAAAATCTCTGTATCCGTTTCAATCAGTGTAATATCAAGCCGTTTATACCCACTTCTTAGTAATTTATCAATCACAGCAAAAGATAAAATGCCGTTTCCTGCTCCTGGATCTAATACCCTTATCCATTGATTCTTCGGATATTCACTTTCTACAGCAGCCATTCTCATTGAAACCTCTGCCGGTGTAAAAAACTGTCCTTTTTTCTTTCGGATTTCCTTTTGTGTTGTATCTTTATATTCATTTGTGTACATTTCGATTGTACGCAACATTATCAATAGACTCCTTTATATCATTGCAATAAAAGAGTCACACTGCCATAACATTTGGAAATGTGACTGTTTTTATTGGTTATTTAATAAACGTATAAATTATTAGATGAACCATAATCAGTTCATTTACAGTTTATCATTAATTTTATTTTTGTGCAATAAAATTAATCTCTTTGTACCAAAAGAATATTTTTTAAAAATCCCACAGCCAAAAGACTGTGGGATCATCCTTCTTACTCTTTCCACAAAATGAGAATGCTCCTATAAGTTTTAATGTCTGTTCCAGTAACCGTGGATCGGTCTGATTACTGATCCGAAGAACAGCCTGTCTGATCTGAAGTTCCATTGAAGACTATCCATAAAGATCGGTCCGAAAAAATGTCTTAATTTATGAGATCATTATAGTTGACCGGTTGTTTCAGGAATTGGTCCGTTGCAGATCGCAGATCATTCCAGACCGATCTTTCCATCGTAACAGTAAAAAATTACAAAAATGTACTCATTTCAAAAATCAGAAAGCTTCTTTTTAAAAAAGAAATTTTCTAAGAATTCCTCAACGTGACTATTGTTAAAGTACGACTTTTTTAGAAAAAGATTCTTTTTTAAGCTTTATTTTTTCTGATTTTCATCATTATTCAGCCTAAGTTGACACTGGGTTGACCACATTGGGGCCAGGTTCATTTTTCGCATTTTTCCCATTTAATTACCAATTAATTTATATAATGATTCTGTATATTCATGATTGCCTCTTTCAATATTGCTTCTATATTTCTGTATATATTTTTTTACTGTATTTCCTTTTTTATCTTTTAGATTAATATCAGCTCCTTTCTTTATCAATAATTTTACAATTCTATATTGTTTCTTTTGACTTATTTTAGGTTCTTCTTCATAATCTTCTGAATAGCAAGCTGCCATTACTGGAGTTATTCCTTTTTCATTTTTCTGATTTACATCAGTGCCATTTTTTAAAAGCAATTCTACTAAGTTATAATTATTTTTTGTTACTGCTACTATTAATGCATTTTTATTTGGGTTAGCTCCTTTATTTAATAAGTATTTTATCATATCATTACAATCTTGTTCTCCAAAATAATAAATATATTCTGGTAAAAATTCATGACCTTCTTCATTTAAATTTGCTCCATTTTTTACTAACATTTTTATAAAACGATCAGGATATGACATTGACATTAATGCTGTTTCTAATGGTGTTGTCTTATTTTTACTATCTATTTTATTTACATTTGCTCCTAATAATACTTTTATTCTAGTATTTACGTAATTTCCTGTTATTATTTCATATTGTAAACTCCCTTTTTGATAATACTCCGTTACCATACTAGATTCTCGTTCTTTATATTGTAATAGCCACGGAATATTAAAAAATAAATAATAGCCAATTAATAGAAATAATAATATTATTTTTTTATTTTTCAAAATCATCACCTCTTAATATTTGTTTCATTCATGAGCTCTTATTTTTTAATAATTTTTTTATAATTGATTTTTACGATATCAATTATTATTTATTTTTAAAATTAGTCTATACTTTAAATGAAGAAATTTAAATAAAATTTTTTATTTTCTACGATAAGTCAATTTTACAGGATTTTTCTTTCCAGATAAATCTCTAATCTTATCTATTCCACCATATTTCGGATAATACACTTTATCACTTCTTCCTTTCTTTTTTGCATACCTAAAATTAACATAATATTTTGAAGCATATACATTAGCTTTTTTGTTTGTAAGATCATAAAATCTTCTCGCCACACTTACCCTTCTTTCCTTTTTGCTTCCTCCAACTGCTCCATGACAAATAATTAAGTATATTTCCCTTAAATTACTTTTCTTTTTAAATCCATTTTTGTTAGTAATTCTATTAGAAGGTATGCTTCCGGATTGTTTAAATTCCAAAGAACCTGCTTGCCCATGAAAATACAAAAATAATTTTCTTACATTATTAGTTATATTATTCCAACATATTTTTAAATCATCAAAGTCAGATACTGATCTTACTGAAGCGTTTTCTGTTTTATAATATGGTGAATGAAATGCTTGTTCTGTTAATTTCTTTTTTTTGCTTCTATTATCATAATAACATAAAGAGTATGTTGATTTTTGATGTCCACTAGGATCCACATAGTTCACTGGATTATTCGCACAGTATACATATAAATGCTGTGTATCAGGTTGATCATTTTCTCCACGATATGTATCCTCTGTTAAGAATCTTCCTTCCTCTGGATCATAATACCTTGCATTCAGGTAATACAGTCCCGTAGTCTGGTCATAGATCCCTCCCGTATAACATACTTCATTGTCCGCCTGATCATCTCCATGGATCGTTGTCTCTCCAAAATCTGTATACTGGTAAGTCGCATCCGCACTTCCATCTTCTTTTACCAGACTTGTGGTACTTCCCTGGATATCTTTGTTATAAAGGTAATACTGGGTCGTATCTTTCTGGTATCTCTGGATCGCAAGGATGTTTCCTTCCGTTCCGATCAGATTCTGGCTATTCTGTTCTCCGGCTGCATCTGTTGTATAAGCCACCACTCCATCCTGATAATAATAGTTGATCGTCTCATCTCCATCAATCTTCTGGATCCGCTGTCCTTCTCCATTATAGATGTTCTGCTGGATCACCGCTGTCTTTCCGTCTTTTGTCACGGACACCTGACTTAATCTGTTTTCCGCATCATAGACATAAGTCTGATCTTCTCCAGTCTTTGTGTTCTTGATGTCCGTCTGATTTCTATTAGTATCATAGCTGTACTGACAGAGTTCTTCGACTGCAATCCCTTTTTCTCTGATCGCAGTCTTTAACTGGTCCAATCATTATAAGTATAGAAAGAATGTATTAAGTTCCCAGATTCTTAAGAACATAGTTCAAGAATCCGTACGCATCTCAAACCGCACATTATAACTCCCAATTCCAAAAGTTATCACTTACTTCTTCCAATAAGATTAATGAAAAATTGTTCGGCTTTATGATTTTCTTTAAAATATCCATTTTAAGAAAAGTATCATAACTATATAATTTGTTTAATGACATCTCTTCAATTTCCTGTAAAGATATATAGACCACATGTTTTTTTAAATCTTTTTTTATTTTTTCATACTCCGATGTGTCTGGACTTGTCAATCTACCTATTATATGATAGACTGCTGGAATATCCTTATCACATTCAAGAGATTCTCTTGCATATTTAAGTGCAGTTTCATTGAATAAATCATATTCATCTTTTGCAACTTCCCAAACCGCTCTTAAATATAAGATCAATGCCTTATTTTTCTCCGATCCGTTATTTTCCAACCATTGCTGATATCTATTGATTTCACTATTTCCATAAATACTTTCCACATAGCTTCCAAATATAAAAAATTGTTCTTCCATCATATTGGTCCTATTTTTTTCTAATAATTCCAATATCATTTCATATCTATCATTATTTACAGGATAGTATAGTTCGAATACACATCTCTGTAATATAAATTTCCCACCTAATAATAATCTTTGATATAATTTTTTTTCTTTCTGGCAAATAATCGTTTTTTTCTTTCCCATTCTTTCTCGAATCCTATTGATGAGTCGTTCTCTGTAAATTCGGTTATATCTTTTATCTTTTTCTATATTATCAATCAATTTTTTATTTATTTTTTTTAACCACTTGTTATCATCTTCATTTATTATTACATCCTCAACAGTATAAAGTGCCTGATATCTTATATCATCATCCCAAGATTGTAATCCATTCAAAATAGCATCTAAATATTTCTCATTCTTTGTTATATAAAATAAATAATCATAAATTCTGTATTTTGCATAACCTTTTTTTTCTAAGTTTTGTAAAATTTCTTTCATCCTTTTTTCAATGATATCATCATCTAATTGTCGCATTATCCCAATATATCCTATCGCTTCAATCAACTCATAATTAATAAATTCATCTTTTTGATATTGTTCAAATAAATTCAAAAAATCTTCTAACCTTTTAAATTCTTGAATTACTGATATAGACTTTTCTGCAATTAATCGATTCTTATCTTTTATCATATATTTTGAAATATCATAACTCCAGTCAGATAATTCACATTGAAGAACATCTAATACTTTTGTTTTATAGTAACTATTATTACATTGACTAATTTCTCGTATAATCTCTTTATCTTTTTGCGAAAATAATATGGCTTGTTTCTGTTTATTTATTATCGACATTAGTTTTTCCAATAAATTCATAGTCATTTTCTCCCATAATAATGTCAAAACCTAAATCATTCATTTCCAAAGGTTTTATTTCGAATATCTTTCTTATAGATTTACCTATTCTTTAGTACTTGATTCACTTAAGAAATAGATAATTTCCTATATTAACTTCTATATTAGATACATTATTTCAATATTAGAAATATTTGTTATCTTAAGCGAATCAAGTATCACTATTTTCTGAAATCTTAATGTCCCTGGGACCTTAATTAATCACATAGGATTCTGTCTGTCCAGTCTTTGTGTTTTTGACATCTGTCTGATTCCCATTGGCATCATAGCTGTACTGGCGGACTTCATCAACTGCAGTTCTTTTTTCTTTTGTGGATGTCTTTAACTGATCCAGTCCGTTATAAGTATACGATGTTGTCGTTGTTCCGTCATCTTCTTTGAGCCAGTTTCCAACATTATCATAGGTATATGTGACCGTCTTTGTCTTATCATCCTTGTTATGATCTGTTGTCACAGTCTTTGTCAGTCGTCCGAGTGCATCATAAGTATAGGCTTTTGTCTCATTGACTTTATCCGTATCTTCTTTTGGATAGTTATTGACTTCTGTTTTCTCTGTGATATTGGAATTCTTGTCATAACTGTAGCGGTAGGATTCCATCACTTTGCCTGTCTCAAGATCTGTGTAGGTCATCTCTTTGACACGGTCAAAACTGTCATAGGTATAGATTTTTTGAACTGCCTGAGCACCGTTCTTTAACCGATTTCTGTAGTCCTTGATCTCTTTGACCTTTCCATACGCATCGTAACTGTAACTTCTGAGGACTTTCTCTGTTGTCTGCCCCTTGGAATGCAGTTCTCCTTTGATCTCCTGCAGCCATCCGTTTTCATCATAAATATAAGATAATGACTGGATTCCATCTTTGGTGGTTGGATAGGATACCTTACTGAGATTTCCATTCTCATTATAAGTATACCGGATCTGATGGGCTTTGATATCATCTGCCGTTGGCTGGGCATTCTGACTGATCTCTGCAAACGTTGTGATCCTTCCTCTTGTGTCATAACTATATTCTGTATAACGATATGCCGTCTCTGTTTCAGATGATACACTGTAATCTGTCATCTCTGACAGCTGACCTTTATCATCATAACGATACCGGCTGGTCAGTGTTTTTGTTCCTTCTTTGTCATAAGACTGTGTCTTTGTAACCAGATTCCGGTTGTTATATTCATAGGTCTTTTTCGCCCCATTGGCATAGACTTCTGAGAGCTTATTTCCACGGTCATCATAGGTATACTTTGTTGTAATGGATTCACTGCCGTCTCCAAGATCCGATGTTGTTGTCACTGATCCGGATGCACTGGCTGTTTCCTGCTTGACATGTCCATTCGCATCTGTAACACTTGTTGTCGTTGATCCGTCTGAATTCACCTGATAGGAAACTTTTGTCTTCTGTCCTCCCTGTGTGATCTCGGTTACACGATTCTGGTCATCATAAGCATAGGATATCTGATCTCCATTACCATCGGTTTTTGTTGTCTCATTTCCCTTTGTGTCATACTCTGTTTTCTGTAAGATGGAACTGTTTCCAACCTTTACTGTGGCATCAGAAGTCCCTTTTGTGATCTCTGGATTCTGGATCGCAGCTGTCTGTTTTCCTTCTTTGTCATATAACTGCAAGGCAATCTTTCCATCTCCGGAAGTCTTTGTTCCAAGACTAATCGTTGCGATTTCTTTTCCGTCACTGGTGAACACATGATCCGTATATAATCCATGGCTGAAACTTCTGACGGTCTGCCCCGCTGCATCTGTCCATGACTTTTCACTGACATGTCCATTGGTCTTTGTTGTCTGAACGCTCAGATCCTGATAGTCTTTCGTTCCATTCAACGTATGGATCTGTGCATCTTCATATCCATAGGAAGTTTCCGTGACGGTATCTGTCCCGTCTGCTGATTCTGTTGCTTTGATCACGCGGTTTAGTGAATCATAACGATACGCTGTCTTTATTCCTGATGCACTGGTTTCTGTTGCTACGGTTCCGTTATCATCGTATGTTTTAGATTCTGTCTGTGTCACTCCATCGGATGTTACTTTCGTCTGTATCGCTCTTCCCATGAAATCATACGATGTTTCCGTACTGCTTAAGATATTTCCTTTCCTGTCTTTACTGGTATTTTCTGTTTCACGTCCCATGGCATCTGTTTTTATCACAGATGTCTCTTTCTCTTCTCCCTGTGTCGTTGTTGTTGTCTGTGTCGTTCCCTGTACAGTATCCTGATATGTCGTTTGTTCTACAGAATCAGGAGCTCCTTCCTTTGTTGTCGTGACTGTTGTTGGCTGTCCGTGATCATCATAGGATGTAACTGTTTTGGTTTCTTCTTTTTTATTTTCGCCTTTATCTGTTTCTGATATTACATTCCCTTTGAGATCATATTCATAAACAGTCTGTGAAATAAAGTCATTTCCATTCGTTGTAGTTTCGCTTGTTGGAAGATATGGATTTTTCTCATCCTCATACTCACTGCTTGTTATATCTCCGTTTTCTTCGGTCTCAGAGATGACATCATCGTTTTCATTGTACTCGATACTGGCGATCGTAAATGTTTCTTCTTTTTCCTTGTTTGTTTTCAAAAATTTCACCAGTCCGGCAGCATCCAGCTCCTGATAATCCACTTCCGTTTTGATCTTTCTTACAAGATACTCATTTACCCAGCCATTTTGTTCTCCGTCTTTTCCTCCATCATCATAACTGTAACTGCTTTCAATTCCATTGGCATCCGTCTTTTTCAGGATCTTTCCTGTATTCTTGTCAAAACTCATGGAATCCTGTGCTGTTTTGGTTCCGTCTGCCTTGTGGAAAGATACCGTTGTTGTTCCATCTCCATAAGAAAGCTGCTGGTATTCTCCATTCGGACGGATAAATCTTTCTGCTTTTTCTCCTGTATAAGCGATCTGGTACCCGTTCTTCTTTGCATCGATGATCTTGCTCATCTTCCCATTACTTCCATAAGCATATGTCTGATCCACAGAAGCTGTTTCTCCGCTGTTTTTGTGAGAAACATTCATAAGTTTCCCTTCAGCATATGAATAAACAACCTTTGTTCCATCTGCAAGATCGATCTTCTTTAACAGATCTTCCTGTTCTCCGTTTTCATAATATGTAAAAACCAGTTCTTTGTTCAGATTGGAAACAACCTTATATAATCTTCCTTTTTCATCGTACTGATAGATCAGATAGTTGCCATTACTGTCCTCTGCTTTTGTGATCTCACCATTCCCATCAAATGCATATGTCATACCATCCTTCATATGGATATTTCCGACATTGGACACCGTGATCACTTCCTTTTCTCCTTCGGATGCTCCACTGTCTTCACTATCATCGTCTTTTTTCCCCGGACGATAATTTCCTTTATTGGAAATGGCACTTCCAAAGATATTTTCAGAAGCAGCATTCTGAAGTCTTGTATATGCCGCTGCTCTCTGATCCCCATTTGATGATCTTTTTACATCATCTTCTGTATTAAATGAAAGTGCATAGTCCTTTGTCTCCTCATTCTGATAAGAAACATCAACACTTCTGTTTTTTTGTGGACTGTATGTCAGATAGGTTCCGTCACTGTCCTGAAATACAAGATCATCTCCCAGCTGGTATAATTCCTTATGAAAACTGTCATACCATCCTTTTCCAAGCATTCCTTCTTTATCTGACTGGCTGTTATAGGTTCTTGTGAGTTCAAGATTCAAAAGCAGTGATGGAATTGAAAAATCTGTACTTTCATACATCAGATTCCCCTGGGATTTTTCCACGGATCCTGTTCCATTGGGCGTGCTGATCTCCATACTGTCTCTGTAATCTTTGCTTCCTAGTCTTTTTTTATATTCTTCCTGTGTATCCTGTGCCACTTTTTCTGATAATGCATCCGTACTTTCTTCATTGATCGTTCCGTCCATTGCCAGTTTCTGTGCCTGCACTTTATAATAGTAACTCTTGCCGTCTCCCACTCTGGTATCCATGCAGTAGGAATCTTTGATCGCACCACGTACCAGTGTCGAATCATCCGGTGTGAAATCCGCGGATTCCCCTCTGTAAACCGCATAATAGATACTGTCTGTCAGTTCTCTCTTATCCCAGTAGATGACATTCTTTCCATACGATTTTCTGACCTTTACATTGGTTGGTGCATAATCCTGTGCTTTTGAGGCATCCGTATAATAATAGGATACTTTTGTTTCCCCGCTTTCATTCCCTGCTTTATCAACAACGATCACATAAACTTGATACTCTGTTCTTCCTGTCATGCTGTCTGCTGGAATCGAAACATTTGCATAGGCGTATCCATCTTCATCCGCCCTTGCACTTTCATGGTAAGTTGAGGTTCCTTCCAGACGGTATTTAAAATAGGATGCATTCTCATCTACGATCCCGACCTTCAGTCTCGGATTCAGAGAACCAGATGGTTCGCTCTCATCATTTCCTTCCTCAAAGGATATATCTCCTGCTTCCGGAGCCGTGCGGTCTATCGTAAACCATGCCGCTGCTCCCCAACCTGCAATATAACCGTTATCTACTCCTCTTACAACAAGTTTATAATGGCCTTCCGGCATCGTACTGCAGTCAATATCCACACTTCCGTTTCCACTCGTCCCAATCTTTGTAGATGAAGAATATGAAACATAATCACCTGTTTCTTCTCCATTTCCCCAGTTTGCAATCCTGTATTCCACACGGTTTAATGAATGGGATGAGATGCCTGCCCAGTTTACATGTAATGTCTTCTGATGATCGTTGTTTGCATACTGCGGTGTAACACTGACAGACGATGCCGTTGTCGGTCCATCATAATAAGTCACTGACATCTTTGGACGGTTTGATGATGCTCTGGAACTGTAAAACTGTCCATAACTCTTTGTCTCGTCCGCATTTTTTAACATCACACCATACGATGTGATCTTACCGGATGCACACTGTCTCGCATATTCCGTCAGATTAATGCTTCTTGCTTTCTTTGCAGTCCCTGTTGTTTTTACATTTCCATAATTCGTACTATATCCCGGGCGGTTACTCCATTTCAATCCAGGTCTGGTCCAGTTTTCTGTAACTCTTCTTGCCTCGATTGTCTGTCCACTCTGGCTGCTTCCGGTTTCATACATCGTAAGCGTTGCACTGTCTACATATTTTCCTTTGATCTTTGCTGTAAAATCTTTAAAACGCAGATATGTCCGGCAGACACCCTGTTTTGATTTTCCAGCCATCATGACTGTAACTCCATTGTCATAAAAGTTCGTATTTTTATAAGATCCATTAATTACATAGACATCCCAGAAATCCGTGGATCCGGTCCATGTGACCGTCGGATCGATCGTGACTGGATACTGTCTGTCTTTGTCCTGAAAGTAATCTTCATCCAGATGCAGTGTTAACAGATAAGAATCTTCTCCGCCATCTGGTTCAATGTCATAGGAAAGCTTCTCACTGTATGCCTTTCCTGTATGATCGTTCATGTTTGGAGCTTCCAGTGTTGCGACCAGATCCTCTGTTTTTTCATCTAGGAAGCTGATCCCGCCATCCAGTATATTTTTCTTTGGGACCAGTCCTTTTGCCTGAAAGCGGAATTTTAAAACATTTCCTTCTGGAGCTTTGGTCAGTACGATACTTTCCTTGATCCCCATGTTTAACGACTGGTAAGAAAATGTACATTCTTTCTTCTGGGATTCATAGGAGACTTTCACTGGCTTTTCTTCCTTCTCTCCCTGTGCATCTTCCACAGGAAGATCTTCGATCGCCTGTCGGTCCAGCTCTTTGACCGATGTCAGGGCGTCTTCCGTATCTTCTGCGGTTTCTTTTTCGGAAGATCCATCCGCTGAAATGCTTCTTACTGCTTCCTCTGCCTGTGAGACAGCATCTTCCACAGAGTCTGTTCCAGGATCCTCCGTTTTCTTCTCTTCCTCATTCTTTGTTTCCTGTCCATAGATCGGTGCAAAAGAGATCTGATATTTCCCATTTTCCATTAAGACCGGTGTCTCTTCGGACAGATCTTTGGGAAGATAATGTTTTTTATCTCCTTCTTTATTTTCATACTGATAATCCTTTAGATCCTCACCCTGCTCACTCTTTGATCCCGTTACCCTGACAAGACTTGGATCGTACTCCTGAAGATCTCCATTCTTATCTTCAAACCGGACATCCTGTCCGTAAAAGACCGTCTGTTTCTTTCCATCTTCCATCTGGAAAGTGGTCGAATCTTTCGTGTTCTCTTCTTCAACAACTTCTTTCTTCTCTTTCGGTACTGTTTCTGCTGCTCCTACCACAGTCGTTTCATTCACGATCGCAGACCATTGCACGGATGTAAAAACCATCGTAAAGGTCAACAGACAACTGACAAAGATCTTTGCATATCTTTTCATAAACATCCTCCTATGCTTTTCCATTGGCTGTTTTCTATGTTTCCTCACCCTTATTTTGATCATTTCCATCTAAGACAGATTCCGCTTCTTCTGAAAGATAGATAACTCCCCATTGATTAAGTTTTATATAAGTTGATTATACAAATATCATATATTCATTTCAATCACTTTTATTTTTTTCGACATCTTGCACAAAGATCTCCTGTATTTTTTTGTCACTCTACCAATTGAAAAAATATACTCTGTCGTTCCTGAATTCGTAAATTTTCCTTTTTTATCCTCATATTCTAAATCTTATATTATTTTTCTTTTGTTTCCTTTTCCGATATTTCTCGATAAAAATAACGATCCCACAGTCCAAAGACTGTGGGATCATCCTTCTTACTCTTTCCACAAAGCATCATCACTTGTTACAATTTTTATTCCTTTGTTAGTAAAATTATATAATTGATCTTTATTATTGATTGTCCAGATATTAATCTTTATGTTATTTCTTTCAAATAACTGGATCATATCATCCGACAAGATATTTTTATTAATACTTACATTAATATGATATTTCTTCATCCATGAGAGATCATTCTGAGTAAAATCATGTCTAACATATTCTAATGGCATTTTACGTGTGTATTTTCTCATATAAGTAAGCTGTTGTTTGTATTTACAAGTAACGACTGCCTGATTTTGCATTTTTGCTTTTTTTAGACTTTGATACAGTCGTTTAATCGTATCTTTTTTCATCTTTTGTTTGATCTCGATCACAGGCTTCATATGATATCTTTTGCAAATACTTAAATATTCCTCAAGAGATGGTATCCTTAATTGTTTTTTTGTATATGATTCAATATTGTTTCCTGTCTTGATATGATATTTGCTTCGAATCTTTTGATATGTTAATTTCTTTTGATATACATTTTTTCCAGATAATCCACACATACGATTTAATGTTTGATCATGCATGATCACAAATCTACGTTTTCCCTTTTTATCCTTAGCAGTTTCATGAATGTCACACTCAACTGCTTGAAAACCTTCTTTTCCTGCGGCTTCGAATGCAGGAATTGAATTCTCTGGTGCATATTTCGTATATCCTCTGTGAGCGACATAACATATATTATTTTCATTTGCTGAAACATTTATATTTAATTGCATGATCATACATATCATCATGCAAAATACTGTGAGGTACTTTATTGTTTTCATAAAAATTATTCTCCTTTGTTGGATATCCACAGTCAAATTGACTGTGGATATCTCTGGTGCTCTATTTTCGTGAACTACTCGGCAAATAGTCCTTATTTGATTGTTACAGTGCATACAAACTTCTTTTTGCCTACCATAACTGTGATCTTTGCTTTTCCTTTCTTTACAGCTGTGATCTTTCCTTTGCTTGTTACTTTTACGATCTTTTTGTTAGAAGTCTTATATTTCGTTTTGTAAATGCATGCGATCGGATTGATCACTGGTTTTAACTGATAAGATCTCTTGCGTTTTAGTGTCAGCTTCTTTGGTACATTTTTAATGGATGTGCAAGTAACAGCTTTTTTCTGAACCGTAACATTTATTGTCTTTTTCAGTCCACTTGCCAGTGTGATCGTGATCTTGGCTTTTCCTGTTTTGCTTCCGGCTTTGATCGTACATGCTCCGTTTCTACTTCCGAAAACTTTTACAATCTTCTGATTGCTGCTTGTCCATGATTTTACAGAATCTCCCGCTGCAAGTCCACTTACGACAAATTTCTTTGTTGCCTGTTTGCGTTTCAGCTTCAAGGATGATGCATTAGTTTTGATCGTAGCTTTCAGCTGATTGCTAACATTTCTAGTTTCTTCTTTTCCGCAGACATTACAGATCTGTTTCTGTACTCCACCGGTAAAGACATTCTGTGTTGTTACGGTCTGCCAATCACCAAACTTGTGTCCAGTGGCAGGAATCGTCTCTGTCTTTGTTTCTTTGCAGTCTGCACAAGTGTATGTCTTAGAACCATCTTTTTCACAAGTAGCTTTCTCTTCACTGGTTACTTTCCAGTTATGATCGGCTTTTTCTGTCGCAGAACCTTTTTTGATCAGCTCTCCACAGTCGGTGCAATAGATATCTCCACTGTAGCCTTCTTCTGTGCAAGTGGCATTCTTTTCATTGCGGAGTTCTGTATGCTGATGCCCTGTTGCTTTTAGTACCTCTTCTTTGGTTTCTCCACAAGACTTACAAGTGTAGACTTTTAAGCCATCTTCGGTACAGGTTGCTTTTTTGGTTACCTTTCCTTCATCCCATGTGTGGCCTTTCTTTGGAATTGCTTCTGTTTTCGCGTCACCACAAATGCTGCAGGTATAGATTTTGCTTCCTTCTTCTTTGCAGGTAGCTTCTTTTGTCACTTTACCGTTATCCCACTGATGTTCTGTTTTTGGAATGGATTCTGTCTTTGTCTCTCCACAGTTCTTGCAAGTATAGGTCTTTGTTCCTTCTTTCTTACAGGTCGCAGCTTCGGTTACTTTTCCACTATCCCAAGAATGTCCAGTGGCTTTCACTACTGCTCCTTTACTGATCAGCTGACCACAATCTTTACAATAAAGATCTCCACTGTAGCCATCTTCTCCGCATGTGGCTGTTTTTTTATCTCTGAGTTCTGTATGCTGATGCCCAGTCGCAGGAATCGTTTCAATCCATGTTTTATCACATCCTTCATCGGTACAATGATACGTTTTCTCTCCGTTTTCTGTACAAGTAGCTTTCTTTGTAATCGTTCCCTTATCCCAATGGTGGGATGTAACTGGAATCTTTTCTGTCTTTGTTTCGCCACATGTCTTACAGGTGTATGTCTTAACACCTTCCTCGGTTTCTGTTGCTTCTTTTGTAATCACTCCGTTATCCCATGTATGACCTAATTTGTTGATCACAGTTCCAGATTCCAGTTTCGCTCCACAGTCCTTGCAGTAAGTATCTCCTGTATAGCCATCTTCGGTACAGGTAGCTTTCTTTGCGTTTCTTACTTCTTTGTGCTGATGTCCGGTAGCAGGAATAACTTCCGTTTTTGTCGTATTGCAGACAGTACAGGTATAAGTCTTTTCTCCATCTTCCGTACAGGTAGCTTTTTTGGTTACTTTTCCTTCATCCCAGGAATGTTCTCCTAATGGATTACTTAATGTCACATCTTTTGTCTCTCCACAAACGCTGCACTTATAATGTTGGATTTCTCCAATGGTGCATGTAGCAGGTGTCGTTGAGACAAGTTCCCATGAATGATCGACCTTGTCAAGCACATCGACCTCTCGATCTCCGCAGTTCTTGCAGATTCTGTGCCTTGCCCCGTATTTTTTGCACGTTGGAGCCTGATCAAGAACCCATTCGCCGTAATCATGTTCTTTCTCTACCAATTTTGGGATCACGGTTCCTGTTTCCAGTTTCTTACCACAATCTTTGCAGTAAGTATCTCCGGTGTACCCATTTTCCTTATATGTTGCATCCTTTTGATTCCGTACTTCTGTATGGATATGCCCAGTCGCAGGTGTCTGATGTCTTGATGTTGTAAGTCCACAGTTTTTACATACATAGTAGCTAACACCTTTTTCTGTGCAAGTAGGAGCTTTTACTACATGCTCTTCATAGTCATGTTTTGTTTTTGGGATATCTTCGGTCTTTGTTCCACCGCAGCGACTACAGGTATAAGTCTTAACTCCTGTTTCGGAACAGGTAGCTTCTTTTGTAATCTTTCCTTCATCCCATGTATGACCGAGTGCGGGTTTGGTTTCTACCTGTTTCTTCTTTTTACAATTACTTCTGGTACATGTATATGTTGTAATTTCTGGATTATCACAGGATTGTTCCTGTGTGATCTTGCCTTCATCCCACGCATGTCCTAAAGCTGGGGATGATTCTACATCGTATTCATATAGGCAGCCAGGGTTTGTACATTCATAATGTATTGTAGCAGGTGTTGTACATTGAGCAGATTTTCCTCCATTCTCTCGAAGATTGTGATTTCCTTTACATACAGAATGTTCTTTCAAATAGTCATCCTCTGAGATATTTTTGTAGGTATCTTCAATTGTAGTATCATCTGGAGTATAAAGACTGAATAAATATTTTTGACCCGGCAGCAGTTCTTTCCCAGGTTCTCCATCCTCTTTAAAATATGCATTTGTAGGATCTGTATAATAGTATGTCCCATCAATCTCGACCAGATTCCAAGCATGTCGAATTCTATTACTGTTTGTTATGCCATCTTCAAACAAAGCATTTAAACCTACAGCATTTGCCATATAATAAAAAGTCCCTGCGTATCCATCGCAAACGGCCAATCCATCTAAGACAGCTCCTGTTAGGTCGTGCTGATATTTTGTTTCATTATCATCGTCATATCGCACATTTGAAACAATCCAGTTTGTAACTGCTTTAAATTTATCATAATCAGATTTTCCATCAAGATTCAATGATTTGATAACTTCATCTAATTTCTTTGTAGATTCTTGATATCTATCCCGTCTATCTCCATATCCGCCACTTCCAGAATAGTATCCTTTATATTCACCATCTGAATATTTTATCCCATCTGAACGATTCTCTGCCAGCAGATTGCCTCCTCCAACAGTAAATGCGGACATTGTATGCCCTTCATTTGGCTTCCCTGTATCTTTATAAATTTCATTATGAATATCTTTATCACATTTTCCATTCTCAATATCTTCAATCGTATGATCCGATTTTATTTCAACTGGAATATCAAGATCATACCTTGCATATTTATTTTCAAGAAAGATTCTTTTTGCCATAGAAGCAATTTCTTTAACCATTTGATCATATGATGTGTATACACAGGTTTTATCCGTTACACACTCGATATTTCCATGCTGATCTTCCCTATAATAAAAACCATCTACGCTAGAATCAGCCAATTTAGTCCACGTTCTATCCGACTCTTCTGCATGAACATGAACTTCTGTGTTCGGCAACACACCAGTCGTTACCGTAGCCATAGATAACGCAACAGCCATCGCAGCTGCTGCCACTCGTTTTCCTTTTTTTACTTTACTCATAATCTACCTCCAATTTTACTTACCCTCTAGTTTTTTGCTGCTCAACATACCATTTGATCGTATCCAGACTAATAAAATCTTCTGTGCTAACAAAATAAGATCTAGTCCAAAGAGAACTCATTTTTGATAGTTCTTTAAATTCCTTTCTTAATATTTTTGATGTGTACTCTCTGATGCTCCCCATGATCCTTGTTATTGTTGTCTGTGGATATGCTCTTACATATAAATATACATGATCCACATCACATTTCATCTCAAGAATCTCGATCTGATCCTTTTCACACTGTTCCTTTGTCAATTCTTTCATTCGTTCTTCTACCCCATGGATCAGAAATATCTTTCTTCGATACTTTGGGCAAAAAACGAAATGATACTTGATCAGTGATGTTGTTGTTTTTGTAACTTTATATTCTCTTTTCATACTCTTATTATAGCACAAGTATGTAGCTGTTTGCAAGCTATACAGCTACAATATATAAAAATGTTCAAAAAAAATTCTCCAATCCGAAATTGGACTGGAGGATAAAAGTGAACTACTCCGACTTAAAGAAGTTGGAGCTTCCTATTTCTACCACAACGGTTATTATCACACTCATCTGAGCAGTTTTCCCCTCGTGTCCATAGGCGTATCCTTCTGATGATCAGAAGAAAGTTTGGACTATCCCATTCCTACTGTTCTTTTTTATTTTTTAGGCTGCGGATCGTAAGATGCGTAACCCTTCGTTCTTGATATTGACCGCAGCATTCAGATCCCTGTCATGGATACTACCACACTTTGGACAAATCCATGTCCTAACGTTCAGTTTTTTCACTTCTTGATTTTGAAAACCGCAGCAGCTACATAACTGACTGGAGGGAAACCATCGATCAACCTTTTCAAGTTTTCCACCTTTGTTATGTAATTTATACTCTAACATCGTAAGGAACATCCCATATCCGTTATCCAGTGTAGCCTTTCCATTACCAAAACCTTTATTTGCCATTGACCGCATGTTCAGATCTTCTACTACAACATAATCATATTGCTTGGTGATCGCAGCTGATTTTTTGTGTAGAAAATCTTTTCTCTGATCCGCGGTATGTACATATAGTTTTGCAATCTTTTTTAACTGTTTCTGATAGTTCTTACTGTGAATATCTTTGTTCTTTAACTTTCGTTGTCGTTTTACCAGTCGCTTTTGTGCCTTCTGAAAGAACTTTGGCATATCTCCCAATCTGCCGTTACTGTCCATGTACAGTCCATCCGACTTGTAATCCAGTCCAAGAACTTTTTCATCAAAAACAGGTAATGGAGTGATCTCTTCTTCTTCTTTTTCGCAAAGGAGAGAGATATAATAGCTACCGTTACTTTTTTGTGATATGGTCGCAGATTTAATGATCCATTCCGGTCCGGGCAGCCGATGCACAATAGCATGAATCATACCAACCTTTGGAAGCTTGATCCCATGATCCATAATCTGTATCGTTCCTTTTTGATTATTTGTCGTATAAGATCTTCGGCTTCTTTTCTTTGATTTGAATTGTGGAAACCGAAAGTTTTTCGGATTTTCAAAAAAGTTTTTGAATGCCCGATTTAACTGCATCTGTACATTCGCCAGTGCTAGACTGTCCACTTCTTTTAGAAATGGATATTCTTTTTTGTATTGAGCCGGTGTCGGATGTAATGTCTTTCCGGTCTCTTTGTAATGGTTATTTTTATCTGCTAACATAAGATTCCATACTTTTCGACAACAGCCAAAACTTTTAGCAAAGAATACTTTCTGTTCTTCTGTCGGATAAACCCGATATTTGAACCCAAGATGCATATATTTACTCCTTTCTTTGATATTCTTACTTTTCAGATTCATCCCCTACCTACAGAGGAAGGGGACTTTTCTTAACCATTGTTAAAAATTTTGCATTTTCTATTGAAGAGTCAAATACTAATTTGCCATTATCTGAAATATTTAATAATTCAATTTTTTCTATTGTTCCAAAACCATATTGAATTCCAAGTGCAGAAAAGCTATTGTTAAAAAATGGAGAAGCAAATTTGTCAATACCATCAAAATCAACAGATATATTCCTTTCTTCTTTTATAGCATGTTCCAACTTTGTTTTCAACTGTAATCCTTTTGTCCTTGATGCTGCATCTTTTGTAAATGATTTTAATTGTATCATCATGTTAAATCCTCCTTGCCATATGTATATATCAACTTATACAATCTGCCTTTTTCCACAATAATCTTTTTCAAGAATCTTGCGATCAGAATATAAATATTTCTCCATTTGGTTCTTCTCCTCTTTTTACAGAAACGATCCCACAGCCCAAAGACTGTGAGATCATTATTGGTTGTTATTTTTTCTTCTTCAGGATTTTCATACCCTTTTTCTTTTTCAGATAATAGAATCCTGCTGCTAAGATCAGTACGAATCCACCGATCAGTGGAAGGTAAGTCTTGATATTACTGAATCCACCAGTTGATGGCAGGTTCAGTGTGGAATCATTGCTCACCTCATAAGTTAAGTGATAGAAATAATAGTTATTTCCCTGCTTGATCGCATTGCTCACATCGATATTTTGATCGTTCACTTCGCTTTGTGTCACTGTCATTGGGATCGTTACATCGATTGGTTCTTTTAACAGTGTCTTACCGCTCTGTGTCTTTGTCTCTGTGATCTTATACTTATCTGGCAGTAATCCATCAAACTTAATCTCTCCATTCTCGTTTGTTGTGTCACTGGCGATCTTGTTTCCATCGGAATCTTCGATCGTAAATTCCACACCTTTTAATCGTTTTCCGGAGGAATCTTTCTTAACTAATTTTACGGATCCACGGATCATCTGGTTAACGAAAGTTGCATCTGCTGTCAGTTTCGCATTTCCCATAGTTCCTTCTGGTCCGATCTTAAATGTTACAGTTCCTTTGCTCTGGTCAACCGTTGCATTGGTGCTGTCAGATGTAAGTGTCAGGAGCTTAAAGTATTTCTCTCCACCACTCTCGCTGCATGTATAAGTACCGTAGATCAGATCATCGAAGGTTGCAGAAAGTTTGATCCTTTCTCCCGGATGAGCTTTTAACTGTTTTGCTACTTCATCCTTGCTGAATTCAACCTCTTCCTTGTACGTATGTTTCTTTCCATAAGCATCGGTTCCTTTCAGTGTAAACGTAAATTTCGCACTTCCGATATCCATGTTTAAGTTAGATGGATCGATCTCTTTCGTGATCGTTACCTTTCCTCTTCCCGGTGTATGGGTATTGGTTGCGATCGTTGTATCAGGATCATCTTTATCGGTTGTATAAGTTGCCTTATATCCGATCTGACTCTCTCCTGTGACCACACCTTCTTGTACTTCCTGCCATGTATAAGTGATCGCTTTTCCATTCTCTTTCTTTGGAACGAGCTTGGATGTCGCTTTCCATCCATTCTTTTCAGACAAGGTTACGGTATCTGCGACTTTTCCGTTTCCGACAAGATTGAACTTGACAGAATCTGGGCGGATGCCATCGGAATCGTTGTTATCACTCCATTTCTTCTGAATGGATTTGGTCGTTGAATCTGGACTATGTGTGTTTGTGATATCTGTTGAGATCGTTGTGATACCTGTAGATTTATCCGTTGATTTCTTTACTTCATATGCCACTTCATAACCTGTTTTGGCATTTCCGTTAACAACAGAGGATGAATCTTCTTTGACTTCATATTCATACTTTTCGCCAAGATCATCCGTTTTAGGAAGATCATTAAACTCTGCAGTCCAGTTATTGCTCGCATCTAATGTTTTATGATCTATTTCTGTACCATTTTGATAAACTCTCACAACAACAGAATCCGGACGGATACCATCACTGTTATTACTGTCATTCCAGTTTTTCTTGACAACAAGCTTTACACTTCCACCTTTATCATATTTGTTTGTATAGGATAACGTATAGGTATTTTTATCCCAATCGCCACCTTCTTTGCTGACTCTTGTGTAGTTTGCTGCATTACAAACCTCGCTAAACGTATAGTTTCCTTCTTCACCACGCTTGATATCTGTCTGCATTGCCCAGTTGTTATCTTTGTTCAGAACATAAGTCTTCACTTCATGTGTATTCTTATGTTCTGCCTTGATGGTCACTGATACAGGTCTTGTGTTCATGGAGTTGTTATCATCAATCCAGTACTTCTTCACCTGCACATAATCTGATGGAGTGTTGACAATTGTCTTGGAATCATGTTTGTAAGTTGTTTCATCGGTATTGGTATTTCCCTGGGATGCCACGTCATGGATAAAGTCCGCAGCCGTATTGTTTAATACTTCTCCGCCAAATGTCAGCTTTTCATCGGACTTATTATATCCAAGTGGTGCTTCGATCTCTTCCACCGTATACATTTCTTTGCCAACACCGTCTTTTGCATAAATACCAGTTGGCAGTCCGAAGAATTCCAGATAACCAAACTGATCATCTCCGGAAACAGTTGTTGCGATCGTATCACCTTTCTTAAAGATCGTCTTTCCATTGCGGTCCACGATCTCACAGGCTGCTTTTAATGCAAACTTCGCACCCGGTAACATATTTCCTTTGTTGTCTGTTTTGATAAACTGAATGCTGTATTTCTGAAGCTTATCAGTCAGGTTCAGGTCGATGTTTACATGTTTTGCCGTATCTAAGGATACATCACTCGTATCATCAGGATCGATGACTTTGACTGTTGTTTCAATCGTCTGGTATTTTGCATATTTACTGGATGACTTAAAGCTGATCTGAACTTTCTGTTTTCCAGACATATCTGCATAGGTTGGATTGAAGCTGACATCTGCGTCCGTCACATCTTCCAGTGTTTCCTCTCCATTATCATCATAGAGCATAGAGAAGTCAAAATCACTGGCTTTGTATTTATCTCCTAACATAAAGTCTGTTTTTGGAGAAGCTGTGATCTGTAATCCTTTTGCTGCCACGTAATCATCCGTGATCTGTAACTTCTGATCCTGTGTATAGGTTGTCTTTAGTTCAGAACATCCGTAAAACATTTTGGATACATCTTCCACATTAGATGTGTTGAAACTTGATAAGTCGAGTTCTTTTAATGCTCCGCATCCGGCAAACATCTCAGACATATCCACGGTCTGTGAAGTATCAATGTTTTTAAATTTGATCGTTGTCAGTGCTGTACAGTTTAAGAACATCTTACTTGATACAGCGTTCATGTAGATGACCTGTCCGGCTCTCTGTGTGGATACATAATAGTTGTTTCCATCTTTCCATAAAACAACACTTCCGTCCTTGTTCTGGGAAACGTCTTTTGTCTGGACTCCGTCTGCTGCCTTTTCCCATGTAAACGTGATCGTCTCTGCATTGGCAAATTCTTTGTTTAAAGTTTCGCCTTCTTCCAGAACATAGATCCCTGTTGATGGTTTCGCATCTTCACTTCCCATTGGATCTTCCACATCCGGCGTTGTATTGTTTTTATTCAGATTGTTCATAGCATCTGGTTTCGTATCCCATGTGATATTGACTTCATGCTCTTCTTTATCAATGGTATATCCGTTTGGACCGGAAAGTTCTTTGACATAATAGTGGCCCTGATAGAAATTAGTTGTCTGTTTTCCATCGCTGTCTGTTCTTGTGAAATTCACTGGTCCGTCTTTGCTTGTTGTCTTTTCATCGATCTTTGTTCCCGCTTTCCATACAACGGTTCCATCATCTTTTGTGATATCTTCTTTGGCAAACAAGCCGTAAACAGCTCCATTGATGTTATCATCTTCATATGTGAATCCTGCATCCCCATCATGTCCTGTCAGATACTCTCCTTTCTTCTGTAGGGAGATTGAACCCATGACCGGTGTATCTGTCTCGTTTAAGGTTGCTTTTCCGTTTCCGGCATTGTCATATTTGATCTTGATGCTGTCAGACTTTTCACTTAAGGTAAAGGTTCTTTGTTCTGTATCAAGATTGTAACCATCCGGTGCAGTTGTTTCTTTGATCGTATAAGTTCCATATGGCAGTCTGCAGGATGCTTTCCCGTCAGAGGTCGTTCCTGTCGTTAATGTTGCCACCTGATTCTTTTCACTGTCATAGACTTTGTAGACAGCTCCGTTTAACAGTTTTTTTGTTTCAGAGGATTGTTTGACAAGTTCTACTTCGATCGGTTTTTCATTATCATCGTAAGAATAGCTGACAGTCTTATTTTTGTTGTCTTTTGTTAAGACGATATTCTGATCTTCGATCCAGTCATGCTTATCCTGTTCTTTTGTGCAGCCATTTTCACCGGCTACCTGATGCAGGATATAAGCTCCCAGTGCTACTTTTTCGCTGGTCTTTGCTTTTCCGTCCTTTCCGATCGTCAGTGTTTCTACGACATGTCCATCCGCTTCTTTTAACTCAAACTTCGCTCCGACTTCTGGTACATATTCATCCGCTGCGACTCTCTTTTGCTTGTAGATCTCTACCCATCCGGAATCAGAGTATGGATCAGATGCCTCGATCTCATAAACATCCTGTCCTTTTTCCGTCTTTGGGTTATGATCTTTGGAATAGTAGATTCCCATCAGATCATATCCGTCAGCTCCCATGGTCTGAATAACGACAAATCCATTCTTCTTACTGTATTTGTCTAACATCAGGGCAGCTTTTCCCTCTTTGTTCGTTACGATCTCTCCAAGGATTGCTTTTTTGTCCAGGGAATTGATATAGTCGATTCTTTTTTGTGCATTTCCAAGATCCTGTTTTTCAATATCTTTGGTATAAGATGCATCCAGAACCGTAAAGGAAGCTCCAACTTCTGCCTTGCTTCGTTTATTCTTACTCATCTTCTTGATGATACGAAGTTTTGTGGAACCATAGTTCTTTAATACAACATTGTGATTGTATTTTCCTGTATCTCCATTCTCGATCTTGATATCTGCGGAATCCTCACTAAATTTATAGTTTGGAGTTCCTTCGATCTGATGAACATAATATGTTCCCGGATCCAGTTCTTTGGATTCTGCATATCCTTCCGTATTCGTTGTGATCGTATCAGCAACTTCTTTTGTTGCTTTGTTGATGATCTCAAACTTTGCTTTCACTTCTTCTTTTTCCTGATGGGTATCTGTCTCATCATCATCAATGACTAACTTCTTTATTACAGAGATACGGGCTTTCTTTGGCTTGTTCTCACATTCAAACGTATAAGTGATCGGAGTCCCATTATCGTTCATTTCCTCGATCGTCTTTGTCATATCCTGTGCCATCTCATAGCCTGTTTTTCCTTTTGTCTGATGAATGGTATAAGATCCGTATGGCAACAGTTTCGTTGTTGCCACACCCTCAGAATCTGTTGTGATCGTATCAACAACATCTCCGTTGACGTTTTTAATCTCAAAGACAGCACCCGGCTCTTTGACTTTTGTACTTCCTGTGACATAGTATTTCTTGATACTTAGTTTTCCCTGTGTTGGTTTTTCGTTTGCAGCAACTGTTTCATCTGTATTGTTCAGATAGACTTTGATCTTTCCGCCTGCTTCATTCTCTGCTGTTATGCGGAATCCTTTTGGTGGTACAAGTTCTTTTAGATAATATTTTCCAGGATGAAGATCTCCGGAAACGCCATCTCCATTCTTATCGGTCGTGATTCTTCCAACTTCTGTACCGGCCGGATAAAGGACCGTTTTGTTATCAGAACCCTTGATATCTTCTTCTGCATAGATACCATAGATCGCACCTTCAAAAGAAGCTTCTACTCCGTAATCCTCGCTACACTGTTTATGTAAATGGATCTTGACTGGCTTCCATCCATTTGAGACATCCCCAAATTTCAGTGTGCTGCGTTTCCCATTTCCTTCCTGTAATGTCTGCGTCGTGTCATTTAACAGATGTCCAAAAGGTGCGGTTCCTTCTTTGACCGTCCATACATGTTTCGTATTCATCTGAGATTCTATGGACGCTTTGACTTTTGCTTTTGCTTCGGCATTCGCTGCTTTCTTCGCAGCAGCTTTGGATTTATAATGCTTTAATACTTCTGTTTGTTCTTTTTGCTGTTTTTCAGACAGTTCATCCCAGTTTGTGACATATACCTTTTCTTCCTCCCTTGGAATGGTATAGGATGCACTGATCGCTCGGCTATAAGTAACCTTTGCAACTCCATCATCTCCTGTTGTTGCTTTGTTCACATAGACTCCGTCACAGTAGAATAAGAAGGTTGCTCCGGATAATAAAGCTCCTGTGTCGGCATCTCTTTTCTTGACCTGGAGACTGATCTCTTTTGGCTTGGAATCACTATTAGATGCACCAATGGAAGCTGTTTTAGGCTTCGTATATGGAGTGTCATTTAATCGATACAGCATCTGATGGGAATCATGTTTTTTTCCTTTGACACATTTCTTTACTTTATAATAATAGATTGTTCCCTGCGGACCAGTCTTATTGATCGCATCGCAGAATTTTTTTGCGTCAGATGTGGAATATCCACCATCGATGTTTTTTCCTGCCTGATAGACTGTTGTCTGTTTGCTCTTTCCTTTTCCACATGCCCAGATATAAGCCTGTGTTAAGATAAAGCTTTTCTCGCTCTTAGAACCCTGCTCGTAATGAGTCAGTGCTTTTGCAATGGATTTTTTGCCATATTTCACGGCATTAGCAGTCTTATACTCCACGGTATCTCCGTTGCACATGCTCTTTCCGGAATCAAGACAAAATGTCTGCTTTCCGCCGGCTTTGATCTTCCATAAGCCTTCACTGGACGCTCGTCCAAGTTCCCTGATCCCAAAACTGCCTCTTGCTTTACTCATGCTTACTGTTGCTGTTCCTTCTTTGGCACTGACGTTAGTGATCGGTGTTGGCATTCCTGCTAACCCGCCAAAGAGAGATGAAAACAATGTGAGCAAAGATAAGAAGAATGTTCCGATCTTTTTCAGATTTTTTTTCAACTTATTTTTCATGTACAGCTTCCTCCTGTTTTTTTGATAAAATTCTCAGCTGCGTATCCACATACCTTTAGGTGGTGGGTAGTTCACTTCTATTTCAATTGCCGCCACACGGCAGCTCCTGTCAAAACAGGTCTGTTCGATAAATTCTTATTTTTACGCACCATGTAGAATCTATTTGACCTTTTGGAACCATATGATTTAACATGGATCTAAAACACTACTGCAATATTGTTTTATTACATATCCCTTTTGGAACCATATGATTTAACATGGATCTAAAACTGGAATGTTCATTTCTAGCATCATTCTGAATCTTTTGGAATCATATGATTTAACATGAATCTAAAACCATGGATCTAAAACAAAACTTAATTATTGTTTGATCCATAACGGTCTGTAAAATATCCCGGATCATCTTCTTTGTCGATGTGTGCAGATTTGGAATCAATGTTTGCATTGCTGTATCCAGTTCCATTCTGTCCGGTAAGATTCACATCTCCTAAGAACATCTTGTCATCATGGATGATGTTCTTCGTCTCAAAACTTCCATCGCTCTTTTTCCAGATAGCGTACAAATGGCATGTTTCTCCCGGTTCACACAGATCTTTCACTGCCTGCCCATCGGTATATTTCACTTCTTCCGGTACTTCTTTATCACCATCTTCTTTTTGAGCCCATCCAATGAATGTATACCCTGGACGTTCGAATACATTTTTCGGTAAACCTACGGATTTATTATAAGTAAGATTTGCTGTGTAATCTGCAGCAGATGATCCGTTTCCGTGGAATTTTACTTCGAAATCACTTTTTGCCCATACAGCATAAAATACGGTATCTCCGTCTGTTTGATAGGTAAAAGACTGTCCTGCGGTATACTGAGGAGATGTTGCGTTTTCATCAGTGCTCCAACCCAAAAACTTGTAACCTTTCTTTTTATATCCACTTTCTGGAAGAGTAAAGTTACTATCATAGGTTGCTGTACTATCTGAAACATTTCCAGAATCGGCTCCATTATCATCAAAGGATACATTATATTGATTAGCTATCCACTGAGCAATTTCTGTGTAATTACCACCACATACAAGCCAGTCAGTGCTAGATTCCCATCCCGTTCCCTGATCAATCCATTTATCAAATGTGTAACCTCGTCTTGAAACAGTAGGGAAAGCAAAATTATCTCCATCATTAAAATTCCATGAGAATCCGCCGCCATCTCCGCCAGCCGCATTATAATAGACACTATATTGAGATTTGGCCATATGAAATGTTCGACTACAATTAAAATCTCTAACATTATTATCAGTATGTGTAGATAATCCAATAGAATATGCACTAATACGTAATGTTTGATAAACCGTATGTTCTGATTTCTCGTGTCCAGTAGAACCTTCTGTTGATTTTACATAATAATCATTTGAGGAATCTTGTGATTGCCAACTTTCATACTCATGTGCAGGAATTGTATAACGAATTTTTACATCTAATGACGTGTATGTTCCATTATCATTTTTATATGTTGTATCAGACCATGATGCAAGATGGAGATCATAATCACCACCGCCTCCTTGATTTTCACTAAAGGTAACATTTCGGCCTTTATTATTAAAGGTTCCCTGTGTTACGTTTTTTCCTAGTCCTTTACAATAAAATTTCACTTCTAGCCAGCTGCTTTTATTACCTGGACCATCTACATAAAATCTTCCATATCCGTTTGTATATGTTCTACTAAAACCGGGATATTCCTGGTTATGAGCACTTGCATTTTGCATTTGATGCCATACCAAAACAGTAGCAAAGGATATCACAACCGCCAATGCGGCAACGATCTTTCCTTTTCCTTTTAAGATCTTTTTTATCCTCTTCATGCTTTTCCTCCTTTCCTGATTGTTCCTTTCCAATTTTTTATTATTATGATCCAAAAAATAAGCAAGATCCCAAATCCGATCATATGACATAGTTTTTCTCTTCGAATATCCCATTCGGAAGATTTAAAGTGCGTGTCTTTGATCGTGCTGTTCTTTTTCTCAACGATCTTTTGGCCGTGGTCTCTGATACAGTACACAACATACCGGTACTTTCCATGACTTCGATACGGGTGACAGGTTAAAAGCGTTACCATATCTTTTTCTTTCTGAATCTTAATCTGATCGGAATCATCCGGCTGTATGATTTTGATTTCTTCGACACGATAAGTAAGCTTCTCCCATGGATTCTTTATGATCACTCGGTCTCCGACTTTTAATCTCTCGATCTCACGAAAATACGGGATCCCTTCGTACCCACGATGTGCAGCGATAACACAATTACTGTTTTTTGTACCAAGCGGCAGGGATGTCTCTCCCATGATTGCAGCACCTTTCCTCATATTTTCTAAAGTTGCTCCAAGGTATAATGGAAGTTTTACATCCATCTTTTTTATCCTGATATATCCAAAGTTACTTTTACTATCTTTCAACTCGATCGGTGATGTACGATAGCTCCATACATCCTTTAAATTTTTCTGCCCTTCCGTATAAATTTTTTGATTATACTGTATGGCTTCTTTATATAAAGGATCTTTTTCTTTTGGGACTTTCTTTTCCTTTTCAAAATTTTCAAAAGCTTCTATTTCCTGATCGGCATTTTTTTGTTGTTTATAGGAAGAAAAAACAGGAGAGAGAAATACAAAAGTTCCGATTCCTATTAAGATGATGCCTAATATATTCATCAGATTTCTTTTCATTTCGTCTCTCCCTTTTTTTGTCGTATTTTTTCTGTCTTTTTTCTTCGAAGCTTTTGATATACTTTGCCTGACAAGACCAGTGCCATAACGATTGCAAGTCCAATTGCGATCGCTCGCTTATAAGTTCCCATCCACTGGGAATCTTTATTTCTTGGACGAATGGATGATTCCTGTGTCTTTTCGTACTTAGTCCTAGCACCTCGAACAAGTAATCGGTGATCATTGACCCCATAAGGCGTACATGTTACGAGAGTAACATAATCTTTTCCATCTATGATTTGAAGTTTTTCTGTATCCTCCGGCTTAACAACTGATATCTGATCAACTTTATAAGCTAGTGTGCGATCTAATACATGTATAAAGAATAAATCATCATTTTTCATCTCTGTCAGATCAGTGAATAGTTTGGCTGAGCTGAGTCCTGTATGTCCAGTTAATACACTATGTGTACTTTCCCCACCTACCGGAATTGAAGATGCTGCAAGGTGTCCAACTCCACGTTCCAAAATTTCTGCATCTGTACCATGATAAATAGGAAGATTAACAGAAATACAAGGGATTTCTAAATACCCCATAATTCCTGAATGATCAAGATTTAGGATATTATTGTAAATCATTGTTTCCCCATCACTTTTTTTCGCCTTGAACGGGTCAGTTAATTGCACTGCTGATTTTGTTAAATCTTCATTATATTCTTTTGCTTCTTGAAAAGCTTTATCTTTTTGTTTCTGATCGTAAGTTTTGGACTGTTTTTTGTAAGACTCGATCGTCGATCCCGCACTTTTTTCAAACATATAGTTGCTGATGAACGGATACGACAGCAGAGCAAATCCAAGCAGTACGATCAGGATTGGAATTATTTTTTGTCTCATAGTTTTAGATCACCCTGCCAGTTTCCTGACAGGGTTTATAAATTTTACTGAACTTCTTTACGTTTCTGGTTCTTCTTGATAATGATAAATCCGCATCCTGCGATCACAACTCCTGCGATGATCAGTGCATAGCTTCCAGCTCCACCTGTCATTGGCAGTAAGAACTGTTTCTGGTTTGTCACTTCCATATCGACGTAAGCATCCGTAGATTCTCCATTTGCACTCATTGTTGCTTTCTTATCGTCCACGGTTGCAGATGCGTTGATTGTCTGAACTGCTACATCATTTGCAAGTTCTTTACCATTCTTCACACCGTCATTGGCTGTAGAATCGTTTCCATTCTTGGACTGGATTCCTGTGATGTTAGCTTCTGTTGGTGTGATATTGGCTTTTGTAGATGTGATATTTACAATGATCTCTTTCTTGAGCAGTGTATATCCTGCATCTGAATGTGTCTCTGTAAATCCATATTTATCAGCTTCGATACCGTTGATCACAAGTTTTCCGGCTGCATCTGGACTGAACTGTGTAGCTCCTTCTTCTGTAGCGGATTTACCTGTTACCTGATATACTCCGGCTCTGTCTGCTCTTGCTACTAAGTAGTAATTATCAGATTTGTTCTGAATCACGAATTTAACTTTTGTTGCATCACCTTTATTGTCAGAGAATTTCTTTGTGAAGTTGTATCCAAAGCTGTATACGATACATTTATCTTTTAAGATATCCCAGTAATCTGTAGATGTTCTCTTCCATGTTAAGGACACATCGTTAGGGTTACCTTTATCACCAAGAACAACTGTATCATCTGTGTTTACATCTGCTGTGTAGTAAACAACGATATATTTGTCAGAGTATTTCTTGTTGATTTCACTTAATCCTGATTTTGTCATTTCGACCTTCATCGTGGAATCTTCTCCGGATTTACCATAAGTTACAGCAAACTTAGGATCTGTGTCAGATGTTTTCCATACTGCGATTGCACCGCTCTTGTCAACGTTGTTAACGTTTGTTGTATCTGCTGCATCTTTGTTGTCATAGATTGCGATCACTGCATTTTTGTTGTATGTCATACCTTTTGCCATCTTATCATCGAATGTATAAGTAGAAAGATATGTTGTGCTTGATGTGATATGTGGCAGTTTGGAAATAAACTGATAATCCAGTTTTTCTGCCTTGGATGCTGTGACTGTACTCTGATATGTGTACTCTTCTCTTGCGTGTGTGAAATCAGCTAAAGCATCCTGATTTGCTGTTGTTACATTATCTTTGTCTGGATTGTTGCGGACACGTTTGTCTAATGTAGGGACTCCTGTTTCATTCTTTGGATAACAGTCAACACCATAGAACCAGTCGTTACCTTCTGCATCCGTAGATGGTAACTGGACGAACCATGGATTGGTTGTATAAGTGACATCTTCTGGCACTTTTGTTTCAACGATCAGGTAAAGACCAAGTGGTAGTCCTTCTTTCAATGTCATACCATGTGCATCTGTAAGGTCCATGGCTGTTCCGCCTTTTCCCATATAATCTTCCAGTTTATCTTTGGTTGCTGTGTTGTCTTCTAATGCTTTTGCCAGTTTGTCATTGATGAGCTGGCTTGTAAAGTAATCTTTACTTCCCTCTGTCTTGGCTGCATCCGAATCTGTCAATCCTAAGATCTTCTGTAATGCATCTGGCAGTTCGTAGATCATCTGGACTTTTCCGCCCTCAGACTGCTGTTCTACATCACCGACTCTCAGGTAACTGAATTCGACTCCTTTGATCGCATAGTTTTTCAGTGCTTCTTCTGCTGCTTCATCCTGTTTTCCGGTGGCAGTAAACTGATCTACGTTTACTCCTGCTTTTTTAGCTGCTGTCATATCATACTTGTGGATTCTTAAAGCTGCGGTCCTTGCTGTGTCGATCACATCATCATGAGCAATTCCTGCATATGCAGGAACGGTTGGTACAGCGATCATCGCTGCTGACATACATGCGTACATCACTTTCTTAAATACTTTTTTCAGATTCATCTCTTTCACCCGATGGTCTGAGCCATCTTCTCCTTTCTTAAATAAGAAACAATAACTATGATTACCGCCACACGGCAGCCCCTGCCTCCTATACAGGTCTGTTCGATTTTTTCTTATTTTTACTCACCATGTAATTTGACCCTTTGGAATCATCTGATTCTACACAGTTCTAAAACCCCTTACTATGCGTACAACGGAAATCAAAACCTTTGGAATCATCTGATTTTACACAGTTCTAAAACCCTGCACGCTATAACGATAGTGTAGCATGCCCTTTGGAATTATCTGATTTTACACAGTTCTAAAACGTAAGATGATAACTGCTGCCAGAATTACAGCAAGTGATACAGCACCTGCAGTTGCCATAGCTGGTACACTGTGAATAAATCTGATCCATAGGTTTGTTGTAACATAAATGTTATCCATCGTAATCTCAGATTCATTTCCCGCGGCATCCTTCACAATTACATGAATGCTTTGAGCTTCATCTTTCTGATCCAGAGGAATGTCAATCTTTTCAGGAACTTTTTCGTTATAAATCTTTACCAGATCGTTATTGACATAAATTTTTGCACTCTGTAACAGCAAATTGTCTTTTAAAAGGACCGTTGCTGTTCTTCCATCCTGTGCATAAACCTTACCTCTTTCAACATTTGAGATTAAGATGTTTGGCTTTGTCGTATCCACTCCGAAACTGATTGAAGCTTTCTTCTTTGCCATGTCATTGGAAGACGTATGCTTCGCTGCATCTTTCGATGATGTGATGATACGATACGTGCCTTCTTCTTTTAATGCTGAAGCATTGACGGTATAAGTTGCTTTATACCATTGCTCATGTTCCTTTTTAATAGATGCATCTTCCTTTTTCAATTCGACCGGATCATTATCCTTCACAACCTTTAAGCTGCAATCTGTCAACTGATCTGGATTGATCTCTTCCAAAACGATCTTGTCAGCATCCTTTACATAAGTACCATTGATAGATTTCGCATAAGATGATAAATGATAAACAGAACCATACCGGTTGACCGTAAAGTGAATGGTTTTCTTTGTTACGTTTCCGGCTTTATCTTCTGCCCGGATCACGAAGGTATAATAATCATCATTCTCCATCGCATTTGGAATCTGCTGATATGTTACCTTGTATCCGTTCCCTACCTTCTGTTTTTCATTAACTTTAAACTTACGTCCTTTCATTTCTCCAACCAGTTGATCACTGCCCTTATCCAGATACTTGTCTGTTAAAGTATATCCGCAGGTAACAGCTCCAGTGTTCGCACTGAGATCACTTGGTGTCACCTGATCGATCTTAGGTCTCGTTTTGTCAATGATAAAAGGTTTTACACTTTGTTTCTCCAAAACATTTCCGGCAAGATCCTGACCTGAAATGGAAAGATGATATTCTTTATCTTCATGAAATGTAACAGTCATCACATGTTCATTTCCATGATTGCTCCATCCACTCTTCTTTCCGTTTGTTACAACATTCAGATCTTTGAAATTCTTCTCTGTTACCCGGATCGTTGCGACTCGATCTGCTTTGTAATACTTTTCATTCTTTACAGAATGGTTATCAAATGAGATCTTGGCAACGGGTTTTGTTTTATCGATCACAAAACTGTCTGTGTGAGTACCAACATAAGTGACCGGAAGATTCTTATTTCCGGCAAGATCGGTACTGGCAGCAGTTAAGGAGTATTCCCCATCTTCGTCAAACACGACATTCATCTGATAGATATAATACTGGCTACCATCTTCTCTGCTGTGCAATACACCATCACTCACAAAATTAGATTTTAACCTGGTTTTTACACCATTCTTTGTCAGATAAACATAGGTTTTATTACTGTCAAAGTTTCTTTCTTTGATCGTGATCGTTGCGGTTCGATTCTTTTTGAAGTATTTTCCTTCGGATTGATTGTTATCATAAGAGATCGTGATCTCTGGCTTTGAAACATCAATGTTGAATTTCTTTCGGACGGTACTCTTATGTCCGGTATTATCTACCATTGTAAATTTTGCTTCTACACCATTTTTGTTGTTTGCAGATGCATCGATCCTTACATGGTCTTTCTTATACTCATACTTCATATCATCGTAAGACGTTTCTTTGGAATTGACCGCTCCGGCTTCATATAAGATACTTCCGATCCCGGAATAGCTATCTTCTGCCTGCAGTCCCAGATAAATATCATGATTATAATATTTCTTTTCCTGCGTCTCCTGTAAGATATGGATCGAACTTGTTGTACTGTGTTTTCCATTGTTTTCCAAGATCGTCCCGGCTGATTTGTATTCTTCCGAAATATTTCCTGCTTCATCGATCGCCTGTGCGTAGATGTTACCTTTGAAGTTCGGAGTGATCTCAAATCTTGCTTTAGAACCATCCTGTGTTTTTTCTACAGATCGTGTTCCTTCATCAACCGTATGATAATTAACCCTTGCAACTCCACTGGTATCATCATGTGATGTGATCCCGATCTTTGCAATCGTATCAAAGAAATATCGAAATGGTCCGGATTTCTTCGTACTCTGGTATCCCTTCACAAAGTCGATCGCAATGTTTTCAACTTCTGGTGCTGTCTTGTCGATCTTATAGGATTCTTTTCCGACTTTTGATATCGCACCAGTGCTGCTATCTTTTAAATAGAAGGAAACATCTGTTTTCTTTGTGTCTTCCGTATAAGCAAGAGACTTTTTCCAAGGACCATCTTTCGATGCCGAAACAAGGTCATAACCACTCGTTTCTCCCTGAACTGGCTGGATCACAAAATTCTTTTTTGAAAACCATCCATTCTTTCCGTCCGGTTTTGTCAGCTTGTAATGTTCATTTTCATGAATATCGTTTGCTTCAACATACAAGTCTCCGTTTTCATATGTCACATCATAATACTCTGGAAGATCGCCTCCTGAGATCTTGATAGCTCCATCATGTTTTCCTAAACTGGTAAGCTTTGGAGTATCTAATGTCATGGTCGGTTCATTAAAATCACTCTGCTGATCTCCTGCCACAAACCCTTTTACTTCATAAGTAAGTTTCGGATTTGCTTCGCCATACTTCCTTGTCTGGTCTTTTGCACGATAGATAAGCTTCGCTTTCTCAATGGTTCCTGTGACATCCGGGATCTCTTTCAGGCGATAATTTTTACTATCCTTTCCACGGATCGAAAAATCTCCATCAAATACGATCTTCTTATCCGTCCCTATCCGCTTTGTCTCATACGATGGCGTTGGGACGTTCAGCAAAACATCATCTCCTGCCACAACACCCAAAGCCGTGATCTTATCCTCATACTCTGCTTCGGTTGTGCCATCATAGACTTTACTTTTGATCTTGATCATACTGGTTGTGATCTCTTTTGGATTGATCGTTGCTTTCAGTCCACTGATATCATCGATCTCATAATTATCATCATCTGATAAGTTAATAGTGATCGGAGACGTTTCTTGCTCTCCAACATCTTTTGTCTCAAAAACAGGATTTTTGTAACTGAAATAAAATTTACTTCCGTCCGTATCCAGTACATTTTGAATACTTGGAGAAGATTCATATTCTGCATTCGTCGTTCCGTCATAAATTTTATTTTTAACGGATGCTTTCGCAGTCAGTTTTCTTTTCTCTGTTTTTAAGGTGATCTCCTGACCTTTGATCTTGATCGTGCTGCTTCTCATTGCTTCGTTAGCAGTCAATGTGATCTGATATCGATCTTCTGATTCTTCCGTATGACAGGAAAAACCATGGATCGTATCTGGAATCTCATAATCTGGAATCTTTTCAGTTTCAGGATCTTTTGTTTCTTCTGATTCGGCATTATCGTGTTTCTGATCGTTCTCATTGTCGATAACAGTATCAGAATCTTTTGTCTTGGAAATAAAAAAAGTAATCGAATCCCCATATGTCACATCATAGGAATCCTTGATTTCATCTTCTTTTACTTTCTGGCATTTTCCTGCTGCCGTCTGAAAGCTTGTTGATGTTTGTAAAGACTGTTTTAATGTCTTTACTCCAATACGATCTTCTGCTGATACGCTTTGTGCCATTCCTGCAACATTCGCGATCTGTGGAAACGGAAGCATACATACAGCTCCTAAAAAAGCAATGGTACGCTTCAGATTTCTTTTCATCACATTAGACAAGCCTCCTTTCTGTTAATATATTTTCTTGCTTTTTTTGCCGCCCGGCAGTTCCTGTCTCTTATACAGGTCTGTTCGATAAATTCTTATTTTTACGCACCATGTAAATATTTGATCCTTTGGAACCATCTGATTTTACATGGTTCTAAAACACAGGTCTGTGTGTATCTCAATCACAGACCCCTTTGGAACCATCTAATTTTACATGGTTCTAAAACTCTGTAACGTATGCATCAACATGTCAGCAACTTTTGGAACCGTCTAATTTTACATGGTTCTAAAACTCTTAATCATACTTCAAGATGAAATAACATCCTTTGGAACCATCTGATTTTACATAGGTCTAAAACTATATATTTGACCACCATTCTCCGCTTGATCTTTTAGAACCATCTGATTTTACATAGGTCTAAAACAAACATGAAACCTAAAATCTTGATTCTACCATCTTCAAAAAGTGCTTGTACACTGGTGAATCCTTATCAAGAGATCCCCATAAGATCTCCCCATATGTCCGGATCGCACTCTTTTGGTATCGGTAAAAAGTCGTTCTTGATATGTCTTGAATCATTCCTGCATCCATTAATGCTTTCACGATAGTTTCGTCTGATATTTTATATGGTCGGATATCGAAGTATTTCATCTGCAAGATGTGATACCAGACCAATCCCATCTCTGGCATCTGCTTTAAATAATGCAGTGCAGAGACAGCTTCTTTTAGTACCATTTCATTAAATTCAATTTCGTCTTCTCTCAGTTCCCATTCATGGCTTGTATCGTTTGCTGCTAATCGTTTCATTTGCATCGCTTTGGAACGCTGTAAAGATAACTCTAGCCTTCGATAACTCTGCAAAAAGATTTTTGTATCATGAAACAACTTGTCTCGTTTCTTTCGAGCTTCTTTCTGCTTCTGAACTTTATCATTTTGAGTCGCTTCTATGGAAACTGTCGTCTTTTTTATTTGTGGCGGCATAAATTAACAACTCCTATCTTTTTTGTTTGTAACTTTATACTGTATTATACAATGTGTGATACTTATTTGCAATAAAAATGTGTATTTTTTGTTAATTTATTAAGAATAATACCACATATTGTATTTTTTCGTATTATAAATAAAACATAAGTATATTAAACTGATATCAGCGATACAATACGTTTGCGAACGTATGTCCCCAGCGACTATGACTTATTGCCTTGACGGAATTTGATCATTTCCGTTTTTTAACACAAAAAAAAAGAGCAGTCCATACATTTTGCGGACTGCTCTTTTTTTTGTATCCGGATTCGGAACTACAAAAGACTTTCTATACCTGAAGTATCTCCATAATCTAGACCTTGTTCAACTGCTCCATCATCCCCATCTTCTGGTTCATTAAAGTCTTGTGCATCTAATCCTGCATCTTTCCTGCTTTCCATTTGCGCATCTTTTTCCTTGTTCTCTTTCTCCGCAGACGAATAATTCATTGCCTGCTGCCCTGCCATTTCATCCTTTTTCTTTCTAAAATCTCTCCATTGAGCATCTTTTTTATTCTTATTCCCAGTATCTTTTGGTGGTTTGCTTGGATTGGCTTTTTTCTTTGAGTCAGAATTCTTAGAATTATCTTCCTTTGCGTTTTCACTTCCTGCTTTAGGGAATGCTTTTCGATCAAATTCTGGTGTTCCAGGAATATATCTCAGAACAAACAGCTTGTATGGTTCTTCTTGTAATCTCCATTCTGGAACGTGCTCGATGGCTTTTTCATATTCCAGATTCTTTGCTTCCGGATGCAGTTCGTAATCAAACTTATTGCACTGGAATGCATTAAATCCTTTACAGAAGATCAATTCATCCTGATACTTGAACCTTAACAGTTCATCTGGATTCTTCACATATCTCTTTCCTTCTCCTTCAGACTGTCGGACTTCCGGTGTATAATCCGTAACACGCAATGTTTTTAAAGACTTTTGTTGTGTTCCGACTTCGATCGTTCCAATACCAGTTTTCTCGGAATAATACTTTGCACTTGTTTCGTCGTTGCATCCTAAGAATAAGCTTGTATCACATGCTGCAAGGATCTCTTCCCATAATCCGTTCGGATATCGGTTCTGCATCTGTGTGATCGCCTGAAAGATGATCGTTGTTGCAATCCCTCTTGACCTTACTGTCGAAATTTTCTTACCAAAATCCGGGATTTCTCCAATGTTTGGAAACTCATCAAGCAACATCTGTACTTTAACAGGTAAGATTCCACCTTCCGCGATATCATCTGCATATTTGACCAACTTATTATAGGCAACTGCCTGAAACAAGGATGCCATGAAATCATAAGCAGAGTTCTGATCCGGTGTAATGATAAAATATGCACATTTTTCTTTTCCTGGTAATGTCAGATCGATCTCATCATAGATAGAAATGTTCTGAACTCCTTCCTGTGCATAGACTAACAGTCGTGTTGCAACATCTGCCGTGATGTTAGAACGGAAGTTTTCGGAAGCCTGTGCATAGATTCGATACGGCTTCTTTGCAGGATGCGTTGCATCTAATCCATCAAAGAGTGCATCTAATGATTTTGGATCAGATAACGTGATCAAGTTATATAGTTCAACCATGTTCTGCTTTTCTTCTGGCAGTTGAATGACCACGAACAGCATTAACGCTATCAGCAAGTTCAATGCTGCATTTGCATTTCCACCGGAACCAGACATACTTGCTGTATTTTTCATGATGATATCTGCCAGTACATTGATAAAAGCGTGTCCTTCTTCATTGTTCAATCCTTGCAGACAGTTAAAGGAGTCGGATGCCTCAAAATTCTTCAGGTTATAGTATTTAACGATATATCCGTTGTTTTTCAGATATTTTGCCATACTCTCTGCCATCTCTCCTTTTGGATCAGTGATGAATATGGACTCTCCTCGTCTTACACACTGAAAGATGATGTTTCGTACCAATGTACGTGATTTTCCAGTACCTGGACCTCCACATACAGCAATGTTCCGATTCGCATTTCCATGTACATCTTTAATGATGACTTCATTTGTTTCCTCAATATATCCAAGGATATTTCCATCAATCTCTGGGTCACTTAATTTGCTTACAGGTATTCTCTTCACTGCTTCATTCTCCTCTTCTGTTCCGTTTAATAGTTTCGCTGTTCCATACGTACCATTTTTACTGATCGTATAATCTTCCCGTCCCGCTTTCTTAAACAACCAGTGAATCCCAAAATAGATTCCGGCATTGATCAACACGAATGCTAGGATCCCGTTGAATGAAAAAAAAGAGCTGATGCAGTGAAAGAAGCTATAATCTCTCACCCCAAACAGCTTCGCAGGTTGAGAACTGACACTGAACATCCCTGACAGATATACAAGCACCAATTCCCCACACGTGATCAGGATTCTTTTTACCCGCAGCTTTTTGTCTTTTACGGTATAGAAACCTTTGATATTGTGCAGTATTGCGTCTTTGATCTCGCCTGTGGTCAGATTTTTCTTTTCTTCAGCACTTTCTTCCGTGACGGTTTCTTTTTGACTTTCTTTTTCCACCTTCTTTTCTGTTTTTTCGATCTTCACTTCTGTTGGATCATTGAATTTCATAAATCTTTCCTTTCTGCCCTCTTGACAAGATTTACTTATCAGAAAGGCTTGATGGGTTAATAGTTACCTGCCCCAACATAGGGACTTCCGCCTCTTTTTACGGACCTGGTAAACGACTATAGCAGCTCTTCATTACTATCATTATGTAAAGGAAAAGGCAGCAGTCTGAATGATTACTACTTTTCCTTTATAACAATCAATACTACGAACATACGTTCTGATAGTTGGCAGTGGGAATCTCTCAGATCTTTCGGATCAGCAATCTTGTAAATGGAAATCTTGCTTTTCCATCTTAATGTAATCAACAACCTCTCATCTGCAAAGAAAAAAAAGACAGAGATCTCAAACACATTCTCTGTCTTTCTTCAAATTTGATACAGCTTATCTGCTTTACCTTATACAAATTCTTCTGCAACATCCTTATATTTTTCAATTGCTTCTTTAATGGAATCTGCTGGCTTCATTACCAATGCGGATGTTATCTTTGGATCTTCATACTCAAGATAAGAAAATCTCCACTGATCATCCCTAAATTTTACAACATCAAAGCACTGCTTCTTTTCATGATTCACAAAGCAATACACATCTGGATGCGGCACTTCTCCTAATTGAAATCCTTCTGTGTCATAACCATCTTTTTCGATCAGATCATTGATTTCAATCAGATCATCTACATCTATGCAGATTAATTTGCCCCATTTACTTATTAATTCTAGTTCTTCTTCATCTGCAGTGGCGGTTTCTGAATTACTTTCGCTCCACATCGTAAGAAGATCTTCCACATTTTCTGGAATCTTATTTGGATGATCTTCTGGATCGTAAAGATAAGTTTCCGTAATCATTGATTCTCTATTTTGTTCATCATACCAAATGATAAACTCCTTACAATTCTTAATGACTGGATGATGGCATAATCCATCTTTCCTCGTTAGACATTCTTCAACCATTGAACCTTTACTTTGTTCTATTTCACATAAAGATCGTTCTGCTTTCCCTATACATACCGAAATATCACAGAGTTCGTAAAGTTTAAGCATATGTGGTGCATGACAAATCCCATTTGCTCTTATACTTTCTCTATTTTCATACAATGTCGTATAAATTCCTTTTTCGGGTCCTTCTTCCATATATCTTTCCAACCCGCAGACCTCTCCGTAAAATGGATAGCCCAGAAATATTACAGCTACATCCTGTCGTCTTGTTTCTGCTTTCTTCATCATAGAATCATACAGTTTTTCCATAAACACGCTGAACAATACCTTATCTTCCGCAAGCTGTCCCGGCTCAATAAATAAAACTGATTTCTCTTTTACCGACATTTCCATATCGTAACGGCTTGTTCGGAAATTATCTCCAAGATTATCATTCGCATACTTTTCATATACTGCTAATGCATCGCCAATTCTCTTAATTGCTTCCATCCGGAACTCTTCTTCGGCTTCGCTATATATTTGAAACAACTGCTTCGCTGAGCAGGATTCATCCATTTCCTCAAACATCACATGCAGAATTTTATCCAACATTACTCCTGAAACACCTAACCGAAAGATTGTTGCAATCTCTACCATGTTTTGATCTGCTTCTTCCATTTCTGTTAATGATGCAAGCAGAACAGCGGACAACAATGCTTTAGATGCCGTTTCTACTGGATATGTCATAAATCCATATTCCTGATCATCAATGATATCATTTGCGGTTAGTACGATCAGTTTTTCATCCTTTGGTCCTAACCCATCAAGGAAGTTATAACAGTCAGACTCATCCATACAATCCATATGGTAACCTTCTACCCGATATCCATGAATCGTTAAATAAATCCATAGTTCTCTTTTATACAATCTGCTGCCTAGATCTACGATTACCATAGAATCTCCTCTTTGTATGTTTTGGTAGATTTGGTTTCTTTCAAAATCGGTCAAGTATTCTTCATCCATATCTGCACTTACATAAAGATTCCCTTTTCCTTTTCGGACACAGATCTTTTCTCCAGATTCGTCACATCCAAGGATATCTCCAATCTCATGTCCTCGTTTCTTCAATTCTTCTGATCCAACCATCTCAATTGGAATGATACTTCTTTCTTTTTTTCTTCTTATATCTTCAATATCGACGATCTTTGTCATCTTATTCTCCTTTCTTTATCACAATAGCATAGTTTCAACTTCTTCCTGAAAAACAGCTTTTTCTTTATGCTTCTTTTCTGTTTCATCTCTCTTAAGAGTTGTATCTAATGTTAATTCTCCATCAAACCCGAAAATACCATCTAGGTTATTGTCTGTGTCTGTTTCAGATCTTAGAATCTTTTCTGGATTGATAATTGATTTTTTAGACGGTCTCATATCTCCACACGATTTCTTCTTTTTCCATGAATCGTTTGGTTTGATGATCGGTTCCTTGATATTGTTATTTGTATCTTTCACAGCTGTCTTACATCTGGCAAGATCTTGTCGGTTCAGATATTCCACAATAACCTTTTCTAACAGTTGTCGAACGATCTTTGTTTCCTCTATTAAGAGCCGGTAATCAATTTCCTTTTCCTCAAGATGTAGCTGATGACTACAATAACTCATAATTCTTCCCCATTCATGACGACTCATTGGATATTCTGGATATCTGCTCTTGATTTTCATCATAACATCCCATAAACTCTCAGCCCTGTAATTATGATTCTCACAGTCTAGGCTGTTCGCTATATATTCCATACATTTCTGCATATTCACTGCTGCCTCGTCATAATTCCCTTCTCTGATCCTTTGATCGATCCTTTCTCTCACTCTCTGAAAAAACAGGTACTCTGCTTCTACCATCATATTTGACTCCTTCCATTGCTTAAACTTCAGTATCTGCCATCACAAGACGGCCCCTGTCTCATACACAGGTCTGTTCGATAAACTTTTTTACGTAAAAAAAGCCAGTAAGCATTGCTGCCTACTGACTTTATCATAGAAATTATATCACTGATCGTTTCATTATACAACTCGCTTCGCTGCGTTTGCCATCCTAACACCTCTTTACTTCTGCCACGATGTCATTGATCTCTATCGGATTCATTCCCTACTCTTATTCTTCTGATCCAACCTTCAACAAAATCATTCGATCATACTCTTCATTAATCTCATCTGAAGCAGTATCAATCTGTTCATTTTGTATTTGTCCTGAATCCGCATCAATACATTGATTGGCAATTCCATCCTTTATGTGATAAGACACAAATTCTTCTCCCTTGATCCATTTTTCTGAATCGATAATCTTCTCAATCTGTTCTTTTCCAATCTTCTCTGATAGCTTACTTGCGTACAGAAGATTGTTTAATGTTCCAAGAACATACGGACTATGCGTCATTAGTAGAACCTTACTTCCACTATTCCTTACCATGGAGATACATTCCGTTAATAACTTCTGTTCTTCTGGAAACAAATATGACTCAGGTTCCTCTATGATCAGATACATCTTTTTATGGTTCTCGAAGCAATAACGAATTGTATTTAATATCCACAAAGCTTCTTTTTGTCCAGATGATGCATATGCTATCGGCACATACTGATCGTCATTGATTCTGATCGTTTCTTCTCCATTCTTGTTTTGATATTCTCCATGCAGGACTTCGTTGATAGGCTTCGCAGACCTTACGAGGTTCCCTTCTGTTGATCGAGCAATCTTATGATCTGAAAAGTATGTTCGCATAACAGATACCTGATCAATAAATCTCGACAAACATCCACCTATCTCTTTCTGATTGATTGGAAGTTGTTGTTTACATTGAACCAATTGATTTCCTAAGAGTGTCACAATTCCTCTTTCCGATGGGATATAAATGCTTTCTACATTGTCAGTAAACAGATGATCTGTTTTTTCTTTTATCTCCTGAGTATCACTCCTAATCTGTTCCTGGTCGCACAATTCTAAAAGCTCTGCAAGCCGATCACTGATTTCAACTAGAATCTGGCGGTTCAATTCCAAAGACGTTTCCAAATAAATCTTAACTGATACATCCTTTGCATAGTTGTATTCCATATACAGATCAGTATTCGCATAAATCATTTTCTCTCCAAATACTTCTAACAAGCATTTCTTGACACCTTCGATAAACATCTGCTTCGCAGGCAACCATGCGGCTTCGCTGCAAGCAGCTCGCCAGCTCAACTGTTTCTGCAAGTTGGCTTTTATCTCTTGAAAAAGAAAGATACTTTTTGCAACCGTACTTTTTCCTGATGATTGTTCCCCAATCAGTATCGTAAAGTCTCTGATTTCTATATCACACTTTTTAATTGGTCCAAATTCTCGAATCTTAATCTGTTCTAAATTCATACTTCTCATTCTTCCTTTCTGGTATTTTATTAGCACAAAAAAATCGCATAACTTATGAATGTTATAAGTCTGCGATATGTTTACCTCGAATATTATATTGTTTATATACACAAAAAGAGCTAGTAAGCATTTTGCCTACTAACTCACTATATTGATTATATCATGTACTCTTTCAGATGTCTAACACCTGGCCCTTACTTTGCAATCTGCCCTATATTATGGCAGATTAGTGTATTTTATTTTGTACAATCCAAAAACCTAGATTTTATCAGGCTTTGCGACCTCTTTATCTATTTTTTTGATAAATTTTTGATTTCTTCTGAAATTTCATCAATTTCCATTGGATACATTCCCAATTCTTCATACAGCTTCGCTTGGCTTCGCAGACAAAATACATATCCTGATCTCATCTGCTCAATATCCCTCGATGAAACACGAAAACCAAACCACGCCATCATTCCGTTATGCATATATCTCCCACGGTTCTCTCTTAGCCCATATCTCTTTATGATCTCATTTATGATCTTTAGACTGAATTCCGGATCATAATAAAATCTCAGATCGTTTAATGTCGTGTAATGATTTTGTACATACACTCTGTTATCCAATGTGATATTCCTTCGTACTTTACTCTTCTCTTCTTCCGTGATCATCCTCAGTACCACATCATAGCTTTTTACAATGAACAATCCTCTCACATACTCGGTATCTCCCTGATACCTTCCCTTGTACAGTTTCTCACTTGCTCCACCGATCCATTTCCTCATATCAGCTTCTGCTTTTGGCCTCCACCGTATCAGCTTATCCTCTATGTAATAAACCGCATATGGAGCATTCCCTCTCACTATCATACATCCCAATGCTCTGCTCTGCTTTAATGCAGGGTTCTTCTTATTCTTTATTTCCATGGATGGATAATATGTTGTAACACTTTTTTTCTCTCTTCCATACAGATATAATCCATATCTCTTATCGTACGTATGGTTCTCCCACATATCCTCTCTCAATCCTAATTCGCTGCGTTTTATCCCGCAGATACATTCTGCCATGTTCTTTAGTTCAGGATCCCTTCTTCCCCCAACCGCTTCAATCCTTTGCTCCAACATCTCTCTTACTTTTTTCTCATTCTTAAACAGGTCTTCCTTATCTGTCCAGAATACCGGCACCCTTCCTTGATACATCTCAGCTAATATCCGCCCTTGATAGATGCATCTTTGTACTTTATCCTTTTCATCCCTCCATACTAACGGCATCTGATTTGTTACTACATGTCCAGTCAGATATTCTGAACAGTCCAATGTATTCTTGATTCCTCCTGCCAATACCATATCCTTCCCTTTCTGCGTCAGATGATAATAGCTCTTTCTATTTGTCATTGATTTCTGGATATACCCATTATCTCTCAGTATCTTCATGTGCTTATCTTTCGTTCGATTTCCTTTATATGCCCCATAAAAGATCCTTATCCCTTCCAGGTCCATCGCTCCTGACATCGCCATGATCTTTAACAGATATCCTTTCGTCCCTGTCATGGACATCTTTTTTTTGGCTGCTTTTCCATCTTTTATCTCTGCCATTTTTACACCTTCTTCCTGCTGCTTTCCGTCGTATTTGATATCTCTTTTTCTTATCTTTCCAACCCTTGTCTCTTGATTTTTTCTTTTTGTTTCTTTATTCCGCATGTAATCGATGGACGAGCTATGAACCTGTAAAGGCTGTATTCCGGTTCATCAGCTCTCCTTAAAAGACTTTGGAAACCTTATAAAATCAAGCTTTTTGACGTGTTCTTCTGCTAAAAAAGGGGGTATTTTCCTGTTTTGTGATTTTTTACAGAAATATACCCCCTTTTAGTGCAGGATAATACCCTGTTTCAATACAAGATAATACCCCCTTTTAGTGTAGGATAATACCCCGTTTTAATACAAGATAATACCCCTTTTTACACATTAAGATTTCATTTGTAGTTACAAAAAATACCCTCTTTTTAGAGGTCTTTTTCGATCCATTCAAGTTTATCCTTATACTCATCTTCGAGGACAACATAGATATTTGCATAGCTTCTAGTTCCCCAGTTTTTGACGGTCTGAACATGCTGACGCAGATGATCAGAATCGTCATATCCAGAACAAAATTCTATGGATATCAAGTCGATCACGTTGGAAAAATCAATCCTGTCAATGTCGATCATTTCATCTTCCGGCAGTATATATTGTTCATGGATCACATACTTTTCAGCAGAAAAGTTGCTTATTTTTGAGAGCGTTAATGCATCTGTACGTTCAAGGAACTGATGAATCGCATTCATTACTGCATCTTCGATGGCCCTAAGATCACATTCTTTCTTGATTCCTCTGGATGGAAGCATCGGAATCCGAAGCTTCAAAAGTCCGTTAACATAAGATACTTCCACAGGTACTTCCAACGGCTCCACAAGCCTTCCATACCGCTTTGCTTCGCCATTTTTTATAATAATTCCATCTCCAATCTGGATAACTCTTCTTAAATCGTTTACCATCTGAACCGCCAGAACATAGACATCTTCCATCTGTAACATATAAGATAAATCCGTTTCACTTAAAGAAGTGGTAAGGATACGATCGATCCTTTTCGTTGTTTCTATATTTTTGGCTAATGCTCTCACCAGATAATCTTTTTTCTCGTCGTTTGCTTTCTGACGAAGTATGTTGTTTTGGTTTAACTTTTGCTCCTGAAAAATTTCCCCATCTTGTTTTTTTAAAATTTCAACTTTTGTTTCCATACGAAATAACTCCTTTTTGTTTTATTTGATTGATTGTTTTAATTGCACAAAACACCAATACTGTGCAGTTCGCACATAAAAGTGTCAAATGTTTTATTTGTGCAGATTAATCATTCTACACATTTATATCTTTTTGTACATTTCGTGTACAAACCACACATTTCTTTTAGTTTTGTGCAAAATGTGCAAATTACACAGACAACACATTTACACTATTCTGTATCAACAATATGAACTGTTCCATCTTCATCTACCATTAGATAAGCAATAATATTAGAGATCTTGATATACGGGATTTGTTCTTCATCTTCGATGATCGCAAAACGATTAGGCATAAACTCATCATCATCAGGTTCATCAAACTGAATTGCTGAATAGTCACGATTTTCAAATCCCTGTTTACAATACAGAATCTGTGTTTCTGTATCGGAATCTTCAAAGAAAGCACCAATCTTCACACAAGTATCCCCCTTATCCGGATAATGCGAGATCAAAGGAACTTTATCTTCTGCTTTTATATCACGCAGAAAGATCAATACCCAAAATGCTGCAAGCATTTCTTTATCCAATGACTGATTGTAAAAAGACGCTTTGATCAGTTCTCTACCCCTGTCTTTTGGATCAGGAACCATGGTAAATATTCCTTTCTTCAATAACTTCATCACAGTTCGATACACAATGTTTCCATCATCTCTATCAAACCAGCGATATAACTGTGACATCATTAGTTCCCGATAACGTCCGATCAGCTCATTGCTGATCGTTTCCTGTATCTTTAATCCCCTGCTTGGAGATATTGTCATATTCCTATGCTTCATCATAAACACCTCATTCCTTTCTCTATCGTGCGATTCTTTGGTATTGTTTTTCTTCAACCTGTCTCACATTTCCGTAATAAGCTCTTAATTTACTTGCGTCTGTAGTGATCAGACGGTCTTCTTTTTCACTCGCCATGACATTGATCATGACATTATCCTGATTGGAAATTAAGATTCCCTGTCCTTTTTCCATACGTAGGATATTGTCAAATTCATCTTCTGTTAAAGAGAATACTCTTCGGATAGATTTTGCATTTTCTGGTTGAATTTTCATAATAACTTTTGCACTGGAGTTTGACAGGATACGATCTCCGTAGATACCATTTTTTAGTGCAGCAAAGTCATTTAAATCCTGTGTGGCACAGACAACACCGCCACCATAACCACGGATCGTTTTATAAAGTTCCAGTACATAATTTGCTACGGTATCATTCGTGTCGATTAGTTTCCATACCTCATCAAGCAATACGATCTTATCTTGCGTACGATCTTCTTTGATCCTGCTCCATGTAAAATCTGTTGCGATAAACATAACGACTGGCAGCAGCTTTTCAGAACCGATATTGGAAACATCAAATACGATGTACAGGTTATCAAGATTAACATTTGTACGATGATTAAATGCTTTGTAAGAACCATGTACGAACTTCTTTAACTGTTTTAATAATGGTCCCATGCATTCATAATCATCTTTTTGACATTCTTCATATACATCTCCGAGAATCGGCATTTCCTTATATTCTCCATTTTTATCAAATAGAGAATCATTATCCTCGGTAATTCCATATTTCCGATATACTTTTGTCAGAGCGATATCCAACTCTCCTTCCAGATCATCCTGTTCTGCCAGAGACAGATTACTTGTGAGCAGAGAGAAGAAAGTCTTTAATGTTGAGATCTTCGCAAGTAAAGCTGATTTTGATTCTGCAACACTGTCAATCTGGGCATCGGCACTCGTATCTCTAACTCTGACATCCATTACATTGATATGATCCTTGCTTGTTTCAGACAGTTCAATGAATGTTCCACCTAATTCCAGACATGCTCTCTTCCACTCAAAACCTTTTAGTGGAGCAATAACATAGGTTGGCATTCGTTTCTTTCGATATCTCATGGCAATTAGCTGGATTAGATATGTTTTTCCAGATCCGGAACCACCAAGCACACATACATTTGCATTGTTATATAATTTTCGATTAAACAGGTCTAAAAGAATCGTACTGCCATCTTCCTTATTCGTTCCAATGTAAATTCCTTTTGCGTCAGATATTTCATTTGAAAAGAATGGGAAACAAGAAGCTAGTCCAAGTGTCAATACATTCCTTTTTGCATTAGGTTCTATCCATTTTGAATCTAGAGTATTTAAAGGAAGCGTATTTAAAAAGGCTACATCTTCAATAAATTCACACCCATAAACCTGCATTTCTTTGGTTTTCATTTCATCTTTAAATGCCTTGATCTTCAAGGTTAACGCCTCTTCACTTTTAGCAGACAACGTAACTAGAATGCTCATATAATAAAAATCTTGTCCATCTAGTTCCTGCTTGATATAGTAAGTAGACCGCAAACGATCTACACGTTTATCGTAACTGACATCTGTATCTTTTAATCGTTCGATAGAACTCTTGTTATTACGAAGTGCAAAACCGATCTGCTGTTTTACGATTCCTTTATTCTCTTTTTTTGCAAAAATATCAACATCGATCGAATCATCATAATTGGTCAGATTTGTGATCCAGTCACCAAGAACATTCTCTCGATATCCTTCTTCTCCGGAAAGATAAAAATAGGCTTTATAGGTATCATCTACTTTTACATATTTATGCTTTGATATATCCACAGTAACAGGTGAAAAGAAATCTGCAATTGGCACATTTTTTAATACTTTTGCTTCATGAACACCTCTCAGATATTGAGCACTTGTCTGCATCTTATAATCATAGCAAGAAACCGGACTATTTTTATGAAGCATCGTATACAGACAATAAAGCATGTTCTCAGAATGATTTTTGGAATATTCATGAATATCAAGTCCGCAATTTGCCAAATGATGTTTCGCTGTTACATAATATCCGTTCAACTCATTGATCGCTTTTACAGATTCATCGATTGTATTTGCAACATTTTCAATCTTAAAGATCATATAGTATCTTCTTGTAACAGAATGTGATTTTACCTGCTTTAAATATTCAATCTCATCTTCTTGCAGGCTTTTGCATTTCTCATTTGTTTCCTGACTGATAATCTTTTCTGATTCTTCAATGATCCCAGACAAATCTGCATTGACACCAATGGATTTGATCTGCAAAGTTTTTGGTGCGATTTTTAAATATTTTGCGAAACTTGTAATGATCCGGTTCTTTTCCCTGTTTGTTTTTAAGTCATATCGGACTGGATCAATCTCCAGGATTTTGACAAAGTCATTGTTCTTTGTAATAACAACACCGTTTGATATACTTTTGATCGGAAG